>MDSV01187627.1_pt1 | contig 47616 bp, 29 predicted proteins | sample 810851 | NCBI WGS metagenome assembly MDSV01 (sample SAMN05326640, study PRJNA326480) | marine metagenome | isolation source: seawater | place: Atlantic Ocean: North East | collected 2012
CAGAATTGAATCTTCCTTTGATGAATTCAATTCGATTTTTAGCTTGGCAAAAGCAGCTTTTCTAAAATCAAGAAAATAGCTTCCATCTTTTTTTTTGGTGAGCTCGGGAAATTCATCTGAGGCTACCAGTGGTTCTTGTGAAAATTTTTCAGACGATACATTGGGGTCGATCACAAATGCTTGAGGTTCTGAATAGCGAGAACTTTGAGCATCATTTTCCCAATACCGGACTTTCCAGTAATAGACCTTGTTTTTTTGAAGAGGATTACCTTTGTATAGGGTTGAGGATTGGTGGCTGTATATCTTACCACTGTCCCAGTGATCGCCTTTGTTTTGTTTTAGTACTGCTCGATTGCTGCTTAATAAGATCTGATAGGCGATGGTGTTTTGAGATCGATTGTCCAGAATCCAATTGAAGAGTGGATTTTCAGATTGGACTTTTGCTATTTCATATCTCCTTTCAGCCAAGACATTATCGTTAAGTAAAATGAATTGTTTTTTACCATAAAGTCCAACATAATCAGGATTACGCATCAAATCGGTTCTTAAGCCTTTGGGTTGAATTTCTAATTTTCCACAGCCCTGAAAGAGTAAAGTGATGAGTGTTATTAAAAGATGGTGATAGGTTTTTAATCTCATTGGATTTAATTTTGATTTTTGTATAACTCCCTAAATTTAGAAGCAAATCTTTTCCCCAAAACCTCAAGGCTCCTGCGATCGTAATGGGTACCGTCATAAGTTGAGGTTCCGGCAGATTTTACCGATGCTCCATGGGGGATTTCAGTATTGAGTCTATCCAGCATTTTTTTAAAATCTTCATTTTCAGGCCGTTTTTTATTTAGTTCAGAGGCAATGAAAATCATTTGGTCATTACTTAATTCTTTTCTCAAGTTAAGGATGATTGATTTGAGTTTTTCGAAGTAGATGCTAAAGCCTGGATCTTTATCGCCCAAGTTACCTGAACCCTGAAGCCAAAATGTAGCAGTGATTTTTCCCTGATCTTCAATTGCAAATTGACACCTCCTGATGGCTTCCTTAAAGTAATGACTTCCAGGAACCCATTGATCAATTTTGGTTCCCCCTCTAGCATTTACAATCATGCCAACCGTTTTGATGTCATTATTAGTAAGTATTTCTTGGGCGAAGGAATATCCTAAATTGAATCGCTGCATACTGGCCTTTTTTCTGATCGAAGAGTGAATGTTTAGTCGACTTTTTAAGGGAACCCATTGATTCATGCTGTCGAGCAGAAAAGCGTCTCGAATGATTTCATAATCTTTATCCATCAAGTTTGCCCTACCGGCCATATTGGACTGTCCAATTAAGAGTATGATTTCCTCAGGAGGCTTTAATTTAGGTTGGGCTTTAATACTAAAACACAAAACCATAGTGATCAAATAGAATAACGGACTTATAATGTCTTTAAAATTTATAGTAAGATTTAACAAAAGCCTTTTCAATTAAAAATAAGGTTAAATTAGTGTTTAGTCTATATACAGATTCTTTCCATTTTTTTTTAAAAGTTCGAAACGATCAAATTGTTCTCCTGTTGCAGTAAAAGATTGATATATCAAATGGTCTCCATCAATAGAAATATGCTGAAACAATTGCTTGCGTTCCCCAATTTTTTCTAGTTTGGCTCCAAATTTATCCCAAGCTGATTCGCTAACAGAATACATTTTACCGCCACTGACAGAAATGACATATACCGGGCCAACAACTGTTTTATTTTGTAATTCTTTTTCCAGAAAAACAGGTTTCTCAAAGACTGCTCCCCTTGCATAACTATGGTCGTGTCCTTGAAGGGCTAAGTCTACATTATACTTATCAAAGAGAGGTTTCCAGTGTTTCCTTTGTTGGATATTGTTTCTGTCTTTCGAAGCAGAAAATATAGGGTGATGGAAGGTGACGACCGTCCATTTTTTATCATTTTTTTTCAAAACCTTTTTAAGCCATTGGGCTTGAAGTTCTATTTTTCTATTACTGTTCAGAGCGATAACCCTCAGATTAGGATAATCTACATAGTAACAGGTTTTGTGTAATTCTGGAGGTCCGTTTTTTGGAAATCCAAACTGTGCGTTCCATTGAACAGAAAGTTTTCTATTATACTTAGGTTTGTCGGAGTTCAGGCCGAGATACTCGTGATTTCCTGGTACCGCAATGGCAGGTATTTCACTGTGGATGAATCCTCCGGCGGCAAACCACTCATTCCATTCACTTTCATCATGGGCAGAATTGATCAAATCCCCCGCATGGATAAAAAAGTCTGCATCAGGTGCTCTTTTGTAAGCATTTCTGATTACTCTCGACCATAACTCTAAAATATAATTTTGTGCGTCACCTACATACAAGAATGATAGAGGAGTAGACTTATCACTGGAGGTCGAAAATTGATGCCATTCACTTTTAAAATAGTCATTGCCTACACGATAAGCATAAAGTGTGTTGGGTTTTAACTCATCTAGCTGTACTTCAAAAAAAGAAGATTCAAATCCACCTCTAGAGGCTAGCGTAGAGTTGACATTGGTTCTCATAGCTTGGTAAGTTTCGATGTCATCTCTAAAATCAGGTCCAGGGCCTGCTACTGCAATTTCTATATAACCCACTGTGTTACTTGCATGAGTTCGCCAGTTGACGCCAATTGAATGTGAAGGATCGGCGGTTGCACTTAAGATAACGTGATCTGGAAACTCGTTTGGCGCAGCCCATTCCTTGATAATGTGATCTAGTTGTTTCTGCGTTTCTTGCGCAAAGTTGAAATGGACTGATAGGAGGGAGAAAGAACCAATCAATAATTTTTTAAGCATTAAAAAAGTTTGTTATTTATTAAAAAAATAAACCGCCAACTAAATAATTTGAATTTTGATGGCGGCTTTTACTGTCAAAATAATTAAAAATTAAAATTCAGCGATTTCTATGTCTTTATACCATATTTCCATTTCCCTTCCACCATGCAACTGTATTCCTACAGGTCCTTTTAGATTTGCATCTTCATAAGTATAATCCATGACCTGTTCACCATTAAGCCAAACTCTGTAACGGTTTCCAATGGACTCAGTTTCCATATTATTCCATTCATCCATCTTAAGTACCGATTTTACTCTTTCTGCTTCCTTGGGATAGCCTTTCTTAGGTATATAGGGTGAACCAGTCATGTCTCTTTTCAGTGAACCAGAAACACCGATTTGAATTTGTGGATTAAGATGATCACTTCCTCTTAAAAAAATACCGGAATCAATATTTCCATTAATAAATTTAAATTTTAATTTGACTCTAAAATTCTCAAATGTTTTCCTAGTCCAAAGAGTAGATCCTTTTTGTTCAGGGCCATTTTTAACTTTTAAAATCCCATTTTCAACAGACCACCAAATATTATTTTTAGTATCAATTTCATTGACAACTGTCCCTTCAGCTTCACCTCTTCTAGTTTTTATTATCCACCTAGAAAGATCTTCTCCATCAAAAAAGGTCTTGAATTTTGATTCAACCAAAGAAAACTTATTAATATCCTCTGGTTTAAGAACCGAACCATTATGTACTAACATTCTATAATGAAAGGTTACCGATTCTGCATTTTGCAGAGCAAAATTCAAAGTTTCTTTTCCTTTTGAAAAAACCTCTTGGCCAAGAGGATTTGCAGAAAAGAGGCCATAATCTCTCGCATGCCAATAGGTAGGATATCCCACATTATTGGGATTATCCATAATGGTAATGGAGACGGGCTCCTCATCCATAGTACTATAGAGTTTTACCCATTCAGCGCGGGTGCCCCATACATCGTTGCCCTCTAATCCTTCACTACTGAGATAGTTTCCATTCACCCCGGTGTTGTCCAAAACTTTTACTTCTGTGGGATTGCCTTGTGCATCGACAAAAATCGCCGGTTTTTTGGATGGTAGTTCCATAGCACGAGTCACACGAACTCCAAAAACTCCTTCTTTATTATCCTTGAAAGAAACATCTTGAAGTGCTGTTAAAGTGGTGTAGCGATCAATAATTCTAGTATTGCCTTCATGAGAAAATTTGAATACAGTCTTTTCATTAAGCAATGCTTCACCAGCAGTGCTCTGCCACCTGCTTTTAGTAGTAAGACTACCTGCATTTTCATTGATTTCAACTATATCACTGTGAACTATCTTTCCGAAGTCCTCCAATCTCTCCTCAGGAATAGCATCCGAGTTATTCCAAAAGTCCAATCCATTTACATCCCCATAGTTGAACCAATTCCCCATATGGTGAGGGTGATCAACACGCTCTCCTTGCTTAGGGTCAATTGGGTAGCCTCTGGTAAGTGTTTTTCCACTTGCTGTCACTAAAGGAAATAGAACAGGTTTGGGTAATGATGCTTGATAATGGTAACTGGTAAAAAGCATCCCATTAAGTTGTACATCAACCTTTTGGTTTTCAGTATCATTAACAAAAACAACCGAAGCAGATTCAGCTTCGGTCTTTTTTGGTTGTCCCTCACATGAACTCAAAGTCATACTAAGGATAGTGATTAAAAAAAAAGCTCTAATCATATTAAAATAATTAGTATTTAAATACTTTACCACCGGCCAAAACTTCTTGATTTTCTTCGTCGAAAGTAGCTTTAAGCCCTGTTCTCATCGATGCAGTAGTCATAATATTAGCAATAGAGTGGTTATATCCAGCCTCGACAGGTGCGTTAGTTTTTTCTCTAGAACGAACACATTCCAGCCAGTTGAGCATATGATTAGAAGTCATGTTGTCTACTCCAGTATTTGCTCTAGTAACAACTTTGGCTTCACTACTTGATAAAGAAAATTCTTTTAAATTATTAGGTTCCATACCCATTATACTTGCTTGGCGCTTAGAAAGTCCTCCATTAGGTGTAACTTTATTTGTCTTCATATTGAGTTCACCTCCATTGGAATAATAAATTTCTTTAGTTCCGCCTGCAGAGTTAGTGAATCTTGAAGAATAAACCACTTGGAATCCAGAAGTTGGATCATTCAAGGGGCCGTAATCAAATACAGCGGTCATGGTATCAAAGTTGGTTCGACCGTCTTTCCATAGATAGATTCCCCCATTGGCAGCAACGCTCCTTGGATGTGCTAAATCAGAGAACCAGTGAACGGTGTCAATTTGATGTGCCATCCACTGTCCAGGGATACCAGAAGATAAAGGCCAGAATAAACGATATTCAAGATATTTTCTTGGATCCCATTTTTGGTAAGGACGATTCATTAAGTAACGTTTCCAATCTACATCGGATTCTTTGATATCGCTTACCTTGTTGGGATATACTCTCCATCTACCTGGTTGGTTTACATTCCAAGTCATCTCAACCATAACTACATCTCCAAAAGCACCAGATTTAATATAGTTGTCTGCGGCATGATAGTTTTTTCCACTTCTACGTTGAGAACCAACCTGAAGAACGATACCGGCATCATTTGCAGCTTTTTTCCCCAAACGTGCATCTTCCATTGTTTCAGCAAAAGGTTTTTCTACATATACGTCTTTTTTTGCGTTAGCAGCCTGAACAGTATGAAGGGCATGCTGGAAATCGGCGGTTGAGATGATAACTGCATCAATTTGATTTTTGTCATACATCTCTTCATTATTTCTCCAGGTAATGATAGAGTTTCCTGTTTTATTCTCTAAAAACGCTTTTCCATCGTCTCTTCTTTTGTTCCAAATATCAGAAACGCCTATAATTTGGCAATTCTGATTTTTAGCATGATTTTGAAATGCTGGAATTAGTGAACCTTTAGCACGACTTGAAAAACCTACGATTCCAACGTTGAGTCGGTCGTTGGAGCCCAAAATTCTTCCATAACTCTTAGCGCTCATAGCTGTGCTAGCAGCACTTACTCCATTAACTCCAGCAAGCACTCCGACAGAGGCCATAGATGCATCTTTAATAAATTTCCTTCTGTTTAAATCCATTATTATATTAATTTTTAATTGAATATGATAATGTACGCGTGTTCGCGCACATCACCAAAAATAAAATTTTTTTTGAAAAGGCGTAATCATTTTCCTTTTTTTAATGAAATATGATCAAATAAATCGGCGGCTTACTTCACTTTTATTGAAGTTCCATTAAGCTGATTTAGCCCATGATTGATTACCCTCACTACATATTTATTGGTGTCGGTACTTACAAGATTTTGTGATTGGTTTTCCAAAATTTTTAGTGCTTGTTGAAAATCATCTAACACCAGAGCAGTTTGTAATCTTGTCCACTCGTTTTGTGCTTCTAATCCCTTGGATAATATATTTATAATTTTTTTGGACTGAGATCCATGCTTGAGTAATGCACTAGCTGCACTTATTCCTACATTGATAATAGAATCATTTAGTTTTTGGTTTAAACGGTCAACAGTTGAGTTTTTGATCTTTTCATCTAGATTGTAAAGTCCCTGAGCTGCCCAATATCGGACCGCTTCATTAGGATGATTGAGTCCCTCAAAGAGTTTCTCTTCGATTTTTGTTGAGGACATCAATAATAATTCATCATAAAAATCTTCTTGGTTTCTAACCCAATTATAAATGGATTGATTGTTCTTTTCTTCCCAGTTTCTCATTATGGCTTCTGGGATAAGTCCAACGTCAAGCACTTGTTTCATCCATTGATCGTGTACAGCTCTGAGCTTGACCAGTTCCTCTTTCATACTTGGGTCATTGGCTAAGTCGTTGAATTCCATTGGATCTTTACTCAAATCAAAGAGTGACTCAGTCGGTTTGGTGAGAGCGACGAGTTGTTTTCCCTCTGGCTTTAGTGTTCCTTCTTTTTCAGCCTTTCTAAGTTCTGTCATCAAAGGGCCTCCTTCGGGGGTATTCATGAACTGTATAAAAGGTTTTTTGGGCTCGTAATAGCGCAAGTACTTGTATTTCTTACTTCTTACCCCTCTTTGTATATCATAACGCTCATCCATTCTTCCTCGGGCTAAGAATACATAATCTCTTTCTGGTTTTAGGTTTTTTCCCAAAAAAGTTTGTCCCTGCATATTTTTTGGGGTTTCACCTCCAGCCAATTCTATTACAGTTGGTGCCAGGTCAATAAAACTGATCAATTGGTCTATTTCACTTCCAGGTTGTGAAGGATAGAGATGCTTGTATTTTTCTGGAATATAAACTATAAAGGGGACTTTGACTCCAGTATCAAACAACCATCTTTTGTGTCTGGGCAGCCCTGTGCCATGATCGGAGTAAAAAAAGACAATCGTGTTTTCACTTTCTCCAGCTTCTTTGAGTTCCTGGAGCAGATTTTTTACCACAATATCCATCATGGCAATATTGTCATAATGTCTTTTTAGTAAAGTTCTAGTTTTATGGGTGTCTGGATAGTATGGCGGTACCAATATATCTTTAGGATTGGTCTTCAGGTGATCAGGTAAATCTTTTGTCACCCGTTCGTGTTTATTTTTATCATTAATGCAACTTTCGTGTGTCAATATCAAATTGAAAATCGAAAAGAATGGGGTGTTTTTATTTGGTCTATTTTTCCAGTGGGCCGTATTACTGGATTCGTCCCAGATTTCTCTTTTCAAATTAAAATTATAATCCTCTTTACTATTGTTTGTGCAGTAATAACCTGAGCTTCTCAATACCTCTGGGTAGAGTTTAATGTCTGAAGGAATTCTCCCCGAACTTTTCATTGCTTTCGAAAAAGAACGCATGTTAAGGGTGCCAAGTGAAGATGGATACATTCCGGTTATGATTGAATTTCGCGCTGGTGCACAAACGGGTGCATTGGCAATAGCATTGTTGTAGAGAAATCCTTTTGAGGCAAGGGCATCTAATACGGGTGTATTTGCCAGTGAATCTCCATAACATCCTAGGTTGGGACTTATATCCTCTACGGTAATCCACAAAATATTAGGATGCATTTTTTTAACTTCTTTTGAGTTGGTACAACTCAGAAAGAGTAAGTATTTAAAAAAGAACAAAAGCATAAGAGGAGAAGTACGTATCATAACAAAAAATTAAAATTATTTATTAGTAGTTTTTAGGGAGGACATTTCATACTGAACTGCCCAATCTTCATAAAGCGATTTTAGCTCTGCTACTTTTTCTATTTCCTTGTCAATAAGATTAATCTCCTCAACGGGATCAGCTTCCAAGTTATAAAGCTCCCATACATCTCTGTGAGCCACCAATTTCCAATTATCATGCCTAATGGCCTTTCCCTTTCTCCACTGCCAAAAGATTGGATCATCCCTTTTGCTGGAGGTGTCTCCCAATATTTGCGGCAAAAAACTTTTTCCCGGGCTAGGAAAAATAACATCACCATTAAAACTTGCTGGATAGTCTGCTCCTAATAATTCTTGTAGGGTAGGGAGGAAGTCTATAAAATGAACGGGTTTTTGGGAAATAAATCCCTTGTTTTTAATTTGATTCGGCCAGTAGGCAATTAAGGGGGTTTTAATACCCCCTTCATGACTCCAGTTTTTGTATTCCCTATAGGGCGTATTGCTCACATTGGCCCAATTTTTCCCAAGTGACTTCCAGTTAGTAGACGCTCCAATTTCTCCAGTTCCACCTGGAATATTAACTACTTCACTAGATCCACCATTATCAGAGGTGAAAATTATAAGGGTGTTGTTTAGTTTTCCCTGCTGGTCTAATTTATCAAGTATTCTCCCTATGTTTTGATCCAATCGATCAATCATGGCAGCATATACTGCCATGGTTTTGCTCTCTTCTACTTTTTCTTCTGTGTTAAGGCTGTTCCAATTGGCGTGTTCTGCTTTTGACAAGACAGCGGTTTTTGGAAGCACACCTAATTGTTTTTGTTTTTCGAATCGTTGTTTTCGAATCACTTCATAACCCTCTCCATAACTGTCTTTATATTTTTCAATATCTTTTGGCCAGGCCATCAGGGGATCATGGGGAGCGGTGTATGAAAGATAAAGGAAAAAGGGGTCTTTGGATTCGATTTGCCCCAACCAATTAAGTGCATAATCAGTAAAAACATCTGTGGAGTAAAAGTCTTTGGTTGGAGTATAGGGGGTGACAACTTCTCCATCAATTACCCAATTTCGATAATTAACGGGTGTTTGTTTAAGTCCTTTTTGGGCCGGTTGTCCCTCACCCTCTCTTTTTAACCCAGGATTAAAATGATTAGATGCCCCATCTAAAAGCCCACTATAATGATCAAATCCTCTAGTAACAGGGTTTTCTATGCTGTGGTGTTTGCCTGACCATAGGGTGGTGTAGCCAGCTGTTTTAAATAGCTCTCCCAGAGTTATTGCATTTTCCATTTTTAATCTAAAGGTCTGATGATAACCAATCTGTTGAGAGTATAATCCCGTTAGAATACATGCTCTTGAAGGGAAGCACTTTGAGGTATTGTATGCATTAGAGAATCTTACACCCTCATATGCCAATCGGTCGATATTAGGAGTAGCTATTTCACTTCCATAGGCACCCAAATCCGAAAACCCCATGTCATCAACAAGAATCAAGATTACATTAGGAGTAATTTTCGCATCCGGCTTCTTATTACAATTGGATAAACTGAATAAAAGAATTAAAGAAATTAAAAACCTAAAACTCACGAATCTTTATGTTTTTAAATTTAACATCTCCGGGTCTGTGATTTTGAAGTAATATTCTTCCACTACTTCCTGTTCCAAAGCCGTGGTGTTTTGCGTATTTACTTTTTTTGATTAGATTTTTCATAGATTGGGAAAAACGATTGTACTCGACAACTTTGATATTGTTTATCCAGTGTTGAACTTTTCCTCCTGATACTACAACTCTGCCTCTGTTCCATCGATTAGGACCATTTGCTCTGATGTTTCTAGGATTGGGCTCAGACAGGTTTTCCGCTGCGATCAGATCGTAGAGTGATCCTAAGGTTCTGTTGCCTTCCACTCCCTTAGCATGATCTGCGTGATCTTCGTCAAGCACTTGAAGCTCAAATCCAAGATTTCTGCCATCACCTTCAGTTAAGGCGTCTACAAAATATTTTACACCACTATTACCCCCTTTTTTAAACATAAAGTCAACTTCCAACTCAAAATTGTCAAACTTTTCTTTGGTAACGATATCACCAGTCCCAAAACCTTTTGTTTTTTCGTGTTTAAGGAAGTGGATGGTTCCATCAACTATTTCGATTCCCTGACTTGGAAATTCCTCTGACTTTGAGCCTTTCCAGCCGTTGGTGGTTTTTCCATCCCAAAGCAATCTCCAACCTTTTCGCTCTTCTTCTTGGGTAAGCGTATTTGTTAAATAACTAACTTGCCTGGCATGGGGCTGATTATTTGTTCTGTATTGATCTAGGTTTTCAGTTACAATTTTGATGTTCTTCCATTGGATGGTTTTTCCCTCTTGAGATTGGTCTCTTATGGAATGTACCTGCAAGGCAATAAAGCCCTGTTCGGTCATATCATCAACCAGATTGGCGCATTGAACCCCATTGTAAAAAGTTTTGATCGTATTTCCAATAGCTTCAATTCTGACCTTATTCCAGCCGCCGTTATTAAAAGCAGCGCCACTCTTTTTATTGAAAGTAAGGGGATACAACCAGCCCCTCCTTCCTTCATCATAAATTCCTCCAGACCAAGCCCTTTTGCTGGGATCTAATTCACATTGATAGCCATGTACACGTCCATTCATATAATCTTTATAAGAGTTTGACCTGAATTGAATTCCAGAGTTAAGTCCTGGTGCAACCATTACTTCTAACTCTAAAATAAAATCACCGTACATTTTTTTGGTGCATAAAAAAGTATTTGGAGTATTTGTTCTGGAAGTTCCTACGATGGCATTATTGGCAATGTGATATTTGGCAGTTCCGTTTTTCACTTCCCAAGCTGACAAATCCTTGCCGTTAAAAAGAGAGTTCCATTCTGTTTGAGCTTCCGCATAAAAACATAAAAATAAGGTTAACGTTAGTATGGGCAGTTGACTAAAAAAGTTAAATTTGGTTTTCATTGTTGTGAAATATTTGTTGATTTTGTATGCGTAAAAACAAATGTAACAAAAAATAATTTTGATATTCTGTCAAAAAAAAAATCAAAATATGAAATCTAAATTCCTCTACATTCTGTGTTTTTTGATACTTATTTATTGTTGTACCTCTTATTCCAAGAAAAACAAACAACCCCCTAATATCATCTTTGTGATGTCTGATGATCATACCAGCCAGGCATGGGGAATTTATGGTGGAGTTTTAGAAAGATATGCGGTCAATAAAAACATCAAAAGGTTGGCGGCAGAAGGTGTGGTTTTAGACAATGCTTTTTGTATTAATTCCATTTGCGTTCCAAGCCGTGCCTCTATACTTACTGGCCAATACAGCCATAAAAATCAAGTATTCACCCTTACCGACGCCTTGGATCCAAGTAGACAAAACGTAGCAAAATTGATTAAAGAATCGGGTTATCAAACTGCTCTTATTGGGAAGTGGCACTTAAAAGACAGACCCTCTGGTTTTGACTATTTTAATATACTGCCTGGACAGGGTAGATACAACAACCCTATTTTAAAAAATAATGATAATTGGGAATACGGTAACAAAGGAGGGAAGGAGTACACTGGATTCTCCGCCGATGTAATCATGGATGAATCTCTAAGGTGGTTAGAACAAAGAGACAAAGAAAAGCCTTTTATGCTAATGACTCATTTTAAAGCTACTCATGAGCCCTTTGATTATCCTGAACGATTCAATAATTTATTTGAAAACGATACGATTCCAGAACCCATTTCATTACTTGACTTTGATCCCAAACAGTCTGGTCGCAGCTTTGATGGTCAAATTCTTGAGATTTTAGCTGAGCGTTGGCGTCAGGCCACTCTTAAAAATAACGGACGATATCCTGGTCTACCTTTTGACACAGAAGGGTTGGATGCTGCTCAGGCAAGAAAAAAAACCTATCAGAAATTCGTCAAAGACTTTTTGAAATCAGCTGCGGCAATAGACGATAATATCGGTAAAATGTTAACTTATTTAGATGAAAATGGTTTGACTGAAAACACCCTAATAATATATACTTCTGACCAGGGTTATTTTTTGGGTGAGCACGGAATGTTTGATAAGAGAATGTTTTTGGAAGAATCTGCTCGAATGCCATTTGTTATTCGTTATCCAGAAGAAATTCCTGCAGGGAAAAGAGTAAATGACATTATACTGAATATTGACTTCCCCTCACTTCTGTTAGACTATTCCGAAATTGCCCAACCCGAAGACTTTCAAGGCAAAAGTTTTAGAAAAAATCTCATTATGCAAACTGCTGATAATTGGAGGGACAAGATGTATTATAGATATTACGCTCATTCAATCAATCGACCTGCTCATCTGGGTATTCGGACAGATCGCAACAAACTGATTTTTTACTATGGTCTCTCATTGGGGCTTAAGGGAACCTATACCGATCAAGCGACTCCACCTAGTTGGGAATTTTACGATTTGGAAAATGACCCTTTGGAACTTAAAAATCAATACGATAACCCTAATTATCAATCCACTATTAAGAAATTGAAAAACGAATTAATTCAATTGAGAGAGGATTTTGGTGATTCTCAAATAGATAGCCCTGAGATGCAAAATGTAATCTCCAAAAGCTGGTAATTTTTTAATTAAATTTACTTATTTACATGATTCGAAAATTTATAACAATATTCTTTTTAATCATATCATCTCATTTATGGTCCCAAGAAAATGTTGAGAGTTTAAACTCGATATATTCTTTCGGTCAAGGGGGGAATATAAAAATGTTATACGATAGGAGACAAAGGCCTCAAGTATTAAAATTAGGCGATATCCTTTATCTGGTTTACAATGGAAATAGAGTTAACTTAGATGAAAAGCCTAAAACAACACCAATGATTACTTCATTTAATATAAAAACTAAAAAATTTGGGCCCACTTTTAGTTTAGATAATAATTCATCATCTGACCATCATCATTGCCCTATAATTTGGGTAGATGATAAAATGAAAATTAATGTTGTATATGGAACTCATAACTCTTCAGGTTACCATTTGATTTCAAAGAATGAAAGTTCAATTGGAAGGTCTAAAGATGATTGGGTGAAGAAATCCTTTTTAGATACAAAAGTATCTTACCCATCCTATTCAAAATCAGCTTATGGTGACCTTATTTATTTCAGGGAAGGAGGTCATACAGGCCATTGGAAATATGCCATAAAACAAGAACAAACTCAAAGCTGGGCCTATGTTGAAAACACTACTACTAATCTAGATATGGGAGGAATGTTTGAATGGTCATCTTATCACTCTATTAGATTAAGTCATGATAGAAAGTTTTTTCACATTGCATTTATATCATATGATGATAATAAGGAAAATAATCCTGGCAGATATTTTAATGAAAGATATAATACGATTGTAACTAACGACTTTAAATACAATTTGTATTATTTAAGAGTTGATTTAAAAACCCAAAAAGCATATAATTTTAGTGGAAAACAACTTGTTCTTCCAATCGACCTTCAATCGGCTAATAAGGATTGTATTGTCTGGAATACTCAGGGAAGAGGGGCGGGAATTCCACCTGAAATAATAATAGATAAAAATGGTAACCCAGCATTTCTTCATTTAATTACCGAGAAAACAATTGATGATTTTAATTATTATTTTGTTCAATTCCTGAATGGAGAATGGGTAAAATCTCCTATTAGAACTTCTAATCACCAATGGAATAATGGGGGACTTTTATATAAAGACAATAAATATTTTTCATATTTAATAGTTGGTGACAAAGTAACAAGGACTAAATATGATGATGCAATTAATTTCCTTAAAAAAAATAATCTTAAAAATTGGACAAAAATTAATGAAATGAATGGACACTATATGGATAAGCATGGCGGTGGAGACATAGAAGAGTGGGTTTCAATAGATGGCATTAATTGGGAATTTTCAAAAAAAGTAACACCTATAAATAAAAAAAGTAAATGGAAATTTAATAATATCCAATTTATTAATGATTTCTCTGGAGAACAATTGAAAGAATACATTTTATTTTATGGATGGGAGGATAATGATCCAAAAAAAACATCTGCTTTTATTTATTTAGAAAATTGATTTTTTAATTGCATTAAAAACATGGTATATATTTTAAAAAATAAATGGATTTTAATCTCTTTATTCCTTTTAGGAATTGCTTGTCAATCTGAAAGGCAAGTTTCAAAATTTAAATCTCCAAATGTCCTTTTTATAGCGGTTGACGACCTAAGACCTGAACTTGGGATCTATGGGAATCAAGTTGTGAAAAGCCCCAACATAGATCAATTGGCAAGAGAGGGTAGTTTTTTTAGCCGACACTACGTTCAAGTTCCCACATGTGGTGCATCTCGCTACAGTCTAATGACAGGGCTTCGCCCGCGAAAAAAAATTCATATTAGCAATCGGGCTTTTTACAGTGAAATGGCCAATCAAGATGAAAAAGATCAACCAGAATCCATTGTACATCATTTTAGAAGAAATGGATATACAACTGTTGGTATAGGTAAACTGAGTCATTCTGTAGATGGACTGGTTTATGGATATAAAGAAAAACCTTCAGATGTAAAAGAAATGCCCCACAGTTGGGATCGTTTTATATTCAATCCCGGCAAATGGAAAACCGGATGGAACTCCTTTTTTGCTTATGCCAATGGAGAAAATCGTCAGAGTTTAAATGGACTGGTGAAACCCTATGAAAGTGTAAACATTCCCGATAATGGTTATCCTGACGGATTAATTTTAAATAGCGCTGTTGAGGAATTAAAAAAATTAAAAGCCCAGCATAAACCGTTTTTTCTTGGGGTAGGTTTTTTCAAACCTCATTTGCCTTTTAATGCTCCAAAAAAATATTGGGATTTATACGAAAGGTCGTCAATTCCAATTGCTTCAGATCCCTTTATCCCTAAAAACGTTCACCCTAAAAGCCTTGGAAAAATGGGGGAGTTTTACAATTATAAATTGTCAGATGAAAAGCCAACTCTTGACCAACCCGTTTCGGATGACTATGCAAGAAAATTGATTCACGGATATTATGCATCCATTAGCTATGTAGACCATCTTATAGGCCAACTTTTGAAAGAGCTTAAGGCTCTTGATTTGGATAAAAACACCCTGATTGTTTTGTGGGGTGATCACGGATGGCATTTAGGAAATGATAGAAAGTGGGGAAAGCATTCTCTTTTTGAGCGATCTCTTAAAAGTGCATTGATAGTTAAACTGCCAGCAGATCAGCATGTTTCAAAAGAAATTAATACTATTGTTGAGTCTGTTGATTTATACCCTACTATTCTAGATTTTTGTGGAATAAAATACCCTTATGATCTTGATGGTAAAAGTTTATTGGAATTGATCCGATCAGGTAAAAGTGATGAAGAAACTAGAGCCTATAGCTATTGGAGCGATGGTGTCAGTATGAGAACTGATAAATATCGTTTGACAAAGTTTTTTAGAGAGGTAGAACCAAAAGTCGAATTATTCGATCATTTAATAGATCCCGAGGAAAACTTCAATGTAGCCGCAGATGAAGAAAAAATAATTGATTCATTAATGCCAATTCTTATCAAGAAAACTCCAGATTTTTATAATAATATCAATAAAAATTAAATTTCTTTACCCACCCTTACTTTGAAATACCCAAAAAGTTTTTAAAAAAAGTATTCTTAGTTAATTAGAATAAATCTGTTATATTAGCTCGTTTATTATAAGAAAATAACTTAAATTAACAAACTAATTATGAAACAAAAAAAGAATCATTTATTACTGATTTTAACTCTTTTTTTAACTTTCAATTTAACTTTTGCACAAAGGACTATCACTGGAATTGTTTCGGACGAGTCTGGTGTTCCCTTGCCAGGAGTTAATGTAGTTATTAAAGGTACGGAAACGGGAACTACAACAGATTTTGATGGAAATTATTCAATTTTTTCCTCAGATTCTGATGTATTAATTTTTTCATTTGTTGGCTTTGTGGAAAAGGAGATTGAGGTAGCAAACACTGACTCATTTAATGTTTCTATGCTGATGGGTTCTGATGAGCTTGAAGAAATTGTTTTAACAGGTTATGGATCTGTTAAGAAACGAGATTTGACTGGAGCTATAGCTCAAATCAAAACAGAGGTTATTCAAAGAGCCAACCCAGTTCAGGCTGCTGCATCACTTCAGGGCCAAGTCGCTGGGGTGTTGGTAACTAAAGCAAAAAGTCGACCTGGTGACGATTTTGAGATTAACATTAGAGGCCTCAACAACTTTGATGATGAAAAAACTCGTCCTTTAGTTGTTGTTGACGGAATTTTAGGCGCTAACATTAATGACATTAACCCTATTGATATTCAGGCTATTGATGTTCTTAAAGACGCTTCTTCTACAGCTGTATATGGTGCCCGTGGTGCCAATGGTGTTATAATTATAACTACTAAAAAAGGCAAATCTGGAAAACCAAGTGTATCATATAATGGGTATTATGGTATAAAAACAAAAGCTCATGTACCTAATTTATTGGATTCAAAACAATATTATGATTTATATCAAGATAAGGATAGGTATGGTAGAGGTTTTACTGACCAAGAGATGTACAACGTTAACAATGGCTTTACTACTGATTGGTTAGAACTAGTAACTCGCGATGCTGTCCAGCAAAATCACACCATTTCAGTTTCAGGAGGATCTGATTCAACAACTTATAATTTCTCAGCAGGAAAACAGTTAGAGGAAGGTTTAGTACAAAATGCTGACTATGGTCGTTTAAGTCTAAACGCAGGTATTGAAAGTCAAGTATCAGATAAATTTAAAATTGGATTTACTGCGTATATTACACAAAACGAAAGAAATTGGGGTTCAACTGAGGCAGTAAGATCTGCAATGAGAGCAAGACCAACAGCAACTCCATATTTTGATGAAATTGTAAATCCAAATAAAAGAGATACAAATTTTGGGCCTGTGGGTGATTATGCTTTCTACATGGGAATCAATGATTCTCAAGTTATTAATCCATTGATTGAAATAGATAGTGATAATTTTCAAAGACAAAGGAAATCCAATTCTATGATTGCTAATGCATACTTAGAGTATGAATTTATGCCTGGATTAAAATTCAAAACATCATACTCTACTTATAGTAATAATCAAAGAGAAGGTGAGTATAGAGGAACTTACACTAAATCCCGAAAAGGTTCAAGAAGTCCAATAGCGTCAACAATTCAAAACAAAACTTCAAACTATACAATTGATAACACTTTAAACTATCAAAAGCAAATTGGTAAGCACTCGATTGACGCTACAGCTCTTTTTAGTATTTTTGAGGAGTATAATGAATCCATTAATATTGGTGTTGAAGATCTTCCCTATAAGTCATTATGGCATAGCCTTGGAACCGGAGCAACTGTTACTAGTTATGGCTCTAATCTAAGTGATTATTCGATAGCCTCTTATATGGGAAGGATTAATTATAGCTTTGATGGAAAGTATTTATTAACTGTTACTGGTCGACAGGACGGTGCATCTCAATTAGCTGATGGCAATAAATGGGCTTTTTTCCCCTCCGCTGCTATTGGTTGGAGATTATCTGAGGAATCTTTTGTTAAGAATTTGGGATTATTTTCAAATCTTAAACTAAGAGCTAGTTACGGTGAGGTTGGAAATAACGCAAGTATTAATCCTTATGCGACTCAATCGAATATTTTCCAGACTTTTTATGATTTTGATGGAAATCCAGCACTTGGATATACTATTAATAGTCTAGCGAATCAAGGAATTGTATGGGAGAGAAGTAAAGAGATCAATTATGGGGTAGACTTTTCTTTTAGCGGCAATAAACTAAGTGGAACAGTTGAATATTATAAAAGAAATACCGAAGATTTGATTTTGGATGACAAAGTTCCAAATTCTACTGGATTTAACAACGTATTAGATAATGTAGGCGAAATTGAAAATAGTGGTATTGAGGTATCGCTTAACTCAATTAACATAAATAAAGGAGATTTCAAATGGTCTTCTAATATAACCTTTACTGCCAATGACGATAAGGTAGTTAAGCTCGCTGGAGGTTTGACTGAAGATATAGGAAACGGTCGATTTGTCGGAGAATCTGTAAAAGCTTATTACACTTATATGTTTGAAGGCATATGGCAATTAGGACAGGAGGCTCAGGCTGCAGAATTTGGACAAATACCCGGACAGATCAGAATTCGTGACCTTAACGGTGATAAGAAAATCAACTCTGAAGACAGAATGATAGTTGGTAAAGGTACTCCAGATTGGACTGCTGGTTTGAGAAATCAGTTTAATTATAAAAACTGGGATTTGTCCTTCTTTGTATATACACGCCAAGGTCAAATGTACTCCAATGCATTCTTAAATGGTACTTACGGAGATATTGCTAGTGATCGATATAACAGATCATCAGATATTGACTATTGGACTCCTACTAATCCTAGTAATACTTATTTCAGTCCAGTAACTGGACCTGGATTAAATTCCAAAAACGAGAAAAAGGGAGGAACATCTAGAGTTGGACTTAGCTATCAGATGGCAGATTTTGTTCGGATTTCTGATATTACAATGGGTTACAGTTTGCCAAATAACATTCTAGATGAACTTGGAGTTTCAAGATTCAGATTATATGGTCAATTGCAAAATCCATTTGTTTTTACTGATTTTCTGTCTTTTGATCCTGAATACAATTCAGGTGGAAACGATGATGATCTACCTGCTCTTACTGTATTGTTTGGACTTAACATTAATTTTTAATTACAAATAAGCAATACAATGAAAAGTTTAAAAGAAATTAAAATAGAAATGAAAACATTAAATAAAATTTTAATCGCTTTCTCTTTGTTATTCGCAATGAGTTGTGAGACTGAACCTTTACTTAAAGAGGAAAGTATTTCCAATCAAACTGCTGGAGCCTATTTTTCTACTCCTGCTGGATTTGAAGATTTAAGTAAGTCAATTTATCCATTGATGAGACAATTGGTGCAATTGAGAGCTTTATCTTTAAATGGTACAGATCTTTTTACCAGAAGTGGTTCTTATATAAATACTGATATTGCAGCAAACAACGTAAATATTTTTACTTATGGCCCAGAATTTACTTCTGGAGTTGGGGAGGTGCAAGATTTTTGGGTTTATCATTATAAAGCTATAAATAGAGCAAATACTGTAATCTCTCGCTCCTTAAGCGTTGAGAGTGTTGGTTCCTATGCCAATACGCTTTCTGTTAGAGTTGCTGAAGCAAAATTTATCAGGGCTTACTGCCTATTTAATCTAGTTCAGCAGTTTGGTGATATTCCAATGCCTCTTGAAGAAACTACTGGTGCTTCTAAAGAAGTAACAAGGGTTCCATCTGCTGAAGTTTATTCACAGATAATCTCTGATTTAACTGAGGCTGAATCAGTTTTACCTGCATCAGCATCTGATTATGGTAGAGCAAATAAAGGAGCTGCACAACACCTTCTTGCAAAAGTATATCTGACTAGAGGTTGGAATTTTCAAAATGCTTTGGGTGGTACTCCTGCTGATTTCACATCTGCAAGAGAGTATGCAGACAAAGTTATAGCAGCACACCCAATGGTTGCCAATTATAAAGATATTTTTCCAAAAAAATCTGAGGATCCAACTAATCAAACTCATGGACCTGGTGATCAAAATTATAAAAACAGTGAAGTTATATTTTCTGTCCAATACTCTAATAATCCGCTGACAAATTATGGTGAGGATGATTATGCTATCGGTGACCAATTGACGGCCGACTCTGGAAATAATTCACACAGTATTTTTGGTGGAAGTCACGATGAGTCTCCTGGTAGCCCAGGAAGAACATCTGATTATAATAGACAATTAGGTAATCATAATACTCAACCCGGTGTTTGGCGCCTTTTTGATCCGGAAACAGATACTAGATATCACTTAAATTTTGTTGAAAAAGTTTATGCAGTCGTTGATAATCCTGGATTTGTGCCAAAAGAAGGTGTTGCACCTATTGATATAAAGGCTGGTGATGTTGTTGTGGAATACAGAGACTGGAATAATCCAGCAACTACCTTAGCTGAGAGGGGTAAGGACGTTGGCGGAGATCAAAATTTCGCTGTGATCAATATTGATCAAATTGGTAAAATTGATGAATCCAACTATCACAATCAACAGGCAAAACCAATGATGTGGAAGTTTTGGGAGCCTGGCATCGATTATGGAAATGGTTTTGGGGAGGCTGACCACCCAGTGATGAGGTCTTCTGAAGCCTATTTAATAGCTGCCGAAGCGATTGTAAAAGGGGCAAGTAATGGTTCTGTTGGCTCAGCGGTTGACTACTACAATGAAGTTGTTAATCGAGCAGTTGGTGGATCTACTGCTGAAGCTGATATGGCTGCTGACCCAAATGATTTGAGCTCAACTACTGCCAAAAGCTACAGAGCTTCGGGATCAGTTACCATTGAAATGATAATGGATGAAAGAGCACGAGAGTTTATGGGTGAGGGACTTAGATGGTATGATTTAAAAAGAACCGGTACTTTAATTAGCAGAAGTAAAGCATACAATGTTTGGATTGGTGGACTTAACTATATTCAAGAACACCATTATTTAAGACCAATACCACTTTCTGAAATTGATCTTGCTACGAATGATGTTAGTCAAAACCCTGGCTATTAAAAATAATTTTTTCAAATAATTTTAAAAACCCGTTTTTGTGATCACTGAAACGGGTTTTTTTAATCATTTTGTTTAAGTAAATTGATAAAAAAGACCATTAAATTTTTTTCTAAAAAAAAAGCATATATTTAGTTATAATCTAAACTAGATTTTAACTAATTTATTTATTATCTAATTTTTTTTAATGAAAACAATCGAACTAATTATGAAACAAAAAAAAATCATTTATTACTGATTTTAACTCTTTTTTTGACATTCAATTTAACTTTTGCACAAAGGACTATCAATGGAAACGTTTCAGATGAATCTGGTGTTCCAGAAGCAGAAATATTAAAAGTTAATGATCCTTCGATACTTCCCCAGAATCCTGGTTATTAAAACTTAATTAATTTTCTATTAAAAGGGTTTAGATAATTATCTAAACCCTTTTTTATAATTATTAATATTAAAAGGAGTATTATTAAAAAATTATTTCTAATTAAACCATTATTTAAATAGTTGTGAATTTATTGATTAAACTTATATTATTATTCACCTTTTTTACTTTTTCGATTTCTGCACAATATAATTTTGAAAATTTAAAGCAGAGAATGCGTCAGTTTGTTGATGAGAATGAGTTAGTGGGTTATCAAACTATAGTTTTTAAAAATGGTGAAGTTGTTCATTATGATAATTATGGCTTTTCAGATTTCGAACAAGGTAAACCTCTTCAAGACAATAGTATCTTTAGAATTGCATCTATCACAAAGTGCATTGTTGCAGTCGGAATAATGAAGCTTTATGAAAAGGGGTATTTTAAGCTTGATGATCCAATAGGTAAGTATATAAATGAATATAATAACCCAATAGTTTTAGAATCAGATGGGTCTTTGAGGGCTGCATCAAACCCTATTAGAATAATTGATGTTTTACGACACACCACAGGTATTGGTAAAACCAATCCTTTATTAAGAGAGCAGTTTAATGAACTAAAAAACAACCCCTCCTTTGATTTGAAAACTGAAATAGAAAGAATGAGTAAAATCCCTTTAGCTTTAGACCCTAACACTAAATGGATCTACAGTCCATCGATTAGTTTAGGAGCTTATTTGGTTGAAAAGTTGACAGGAGCAAAAATTGATGAATACCTAAAAAAAGAAATTTTTGACCCTTTACAAATGGTAGATACTTTTTTTGAGATTCCAAAAGACAAGCACAATCGATTTACCACGGGTTATTTTTTAGATAAGAAAGAAGGATTAAGTGTTCTCGATCATCCCAGCAATTCCCCCTACACTCAAAAAGTAACTTTTTTTAATCCTGCCGGTGGATTGGCTTCTACCATGAAGGATTTTTCAAAGTTCTGCCTGATGCTTTTAAATAATGGTACTTACAACGGTCAAAAAATATTGGAGAAAAAAACCGTTCAATTGATGATAAAAGACCATTTGAAGGGAATTAGAAATGGGAGACCAAGTGATTATAATCATAAACCAAATGATGCGATTGGCTTCGGTTTAACATTTAACATGATAAAAAATATTGATGCCTACCCTTTTCTTGGAAGTCAGGGTAGTTATGGATGGCATGGCTCGTGGGGTCCTTATTTTAGAATTGATCCTAAGGAGAATTTGGTTATGATACTCATGACCCAAATGAAAGGCTGGAAATATTCTAGAAAAGAGATTTTTGAAAGCCAGGTTTACAAAGCAATCTTAAAGAATTAATTCATTCTCTTCCCATTGATCGATTTGATTTTATACAAAAAAATAAAATTTACTAGATAAAACCTGTGAATTATTTTTAGTAAACAAGGGTGTAAATTTCAACTATAAATTATTATGAAAATTTGAAAATAAAATTAAATTTGTTAAAGTGTTCGTACACGAAAACCATATAATATTGAATGATATAAAATTCAAATTTTCAAAGTCTATTTCACTGAAAACATTCATCATCTTCATTTTCTGTTTTTTGTCATCTTGTAATGCTCAAAAAGAGAATGAAAGAAAACCCAACTTTATTGTGATTCTCACAGATGATCAAAGTTGGGTGGGAACATCTTTTTTGGCGGATCCTGAAGACCCGCGTTCCAAAAGTGATTATTATCAAACCCCTAATATGGAGCGGTTAGCTAAAAGTGGTATGCGAATGACCAATGGTTATGCACCAGCTCCATTTTGTTCTCCCACTAGAAAAAGCATATTAACAGGATTAACTCCAGCCAAGCACGAGTACCAAAAAGATAGAGTGAATTGGACCAAGGCCTTTAGAAAACAGATGACAATTCCCAAAATCCTAAAAATAGCAGACCCTAATTATGTGACTGCTCATTTTGGTAAATGGGATGCCAGATATGACAATTTTACTCCCGAAGAAATGGGATACGATTTTAGTGATGGACTTACTAGTAACAATACTGGTGGAGGGAAGAACACACTCAATAAAAATGGAACTGATTTTGAATTTAAAATGGGAGAGGCTTGGCCCAAAGCATATGACGATCCTAAATTGATTTTTTCGCTTACCCAAAGATCAAATGATTTTATTGAGAGGCAAACCATAAACAATAAGCCATTTTTTATTCAAATTTCACATTACGCAGTTCATTTGGCCATCACATACAGCCAAAAAAACAAGGATAAATACATTAAATTTAGAAAAGGAAAAAAGCATTTTGTTCCTGAATTTGCTGCCATGACTGAGGACATGGATGAGGGCATTGGAATGATACTTGATAAAGTAGCCTCGCTTGGTATATCAGATAATACATATATTATCTTCATGTCTGACAATGGAGGAAGATCTTCCATTCCTATTGGAGCTGAACAAAAAGTGGCGAGAAACTTTCCCCTTCGAGGAGGTAAGGGATCGATGTATGAAGGTGGACTCAGGGTTCCTTTTGTCATTTCGGGTCCTGGTGTAGCAAACAATACATACTCTCAGGTTCCTGTTACAGGTTTAGATATATTGCCCACTGTTGCAAGACTGGCTGGCTACCGAGATTCCCTGCCACAAATTCTTGATGGAGGTAATTTAGAGTCCATCATTCATAATAAAGGGGTTGGGTCTGTAGAAAGAAATAGACCCTATCTGTTGTTTCACCAAGCAGCAAACAGAAAACCTATCTCTGCCATTCGATGGGGTCATTACAAACTGGTCAAAGACTGGAGGACTAACAAATTGGAACTTTTTGATCTCTCCAAAGATATTGAAGAAAAACATGACCTTTCAAAAGAAATGTCTGAATTGGTAGAGAAGCTAAACAATGCTTTGACCCTTTTTTTGGTTCAAGCCAATGCAGAAATAAAACAAAATATTTAAAATGAAAAAAATACAACTGTTTACTTTGCTATTTGGAACTTTTATTTACTGTCAACGCCCTGTAGATTTGGTCAATCCACTGATCGACTCTGCTAATTCCAGATGGTTCTTTTTTTCCTCCGCTACTCGTCCTTTTGGGATGGTCAACTTAAGCCCTGATATGGGAACTGCCGGTGCATGGGAATCTGGATATCGCTATAATCAAAAAACCATTAATTTTTTCAGTCATATCCACGCTTGGCAATTGTCAGGTATACCTGTTCTGCCAACTACTGGTAAAATTAAGGCCCATCTTGGTGCCAAAGCATATGGGTCAGCTTATTCTCACGACAGAGAAACTGTTGAAGCTGGTTATCATTCAATTATTTTAGACGACTACAATATCAAGGCAGAATTGACCTCAACGGTTCGCGTAGGTTTTCATCGTTATACCTTTCCTAAATCCAATCAAAGTGCCGTTATTCTTGACCTCTCTACCCAGCTTGGGCCTAGTGGGACAGCGAGTGGATATGTAAAAAAAGTATCAAATAAAAAACTTCAAGGTTATGCGGTGATGGAAAAAACCATCAGGAGACCCAAAGAGACCAAAGTGTTTTTCAGTCTTCATTTTGATCGATCTTTTGAGGACCTATATGCCTTTCAGAATCAAAAATTATTGGGTAAAACAAGAGAATTTAAAGGTGTGAACGGAGGAGTATACCCTGTATTTAAGACAAAAGAGGGGGAGCAAATTATGATGAAAGTAGCAATCTCCTATGTCAGTATGGAACAGGCCGAACTCAATCTCCAAACAGAATTAAACCACTGGGATTTTGATGCGGTTGTTCAAGATTCCAAAAACCAATGGAATGATTACCTGAGCAGAATAGAAATCAAAGGAAATACCAAAGACCAGCAAATAAGATTTTACACTGATCTTTGGCACGCCTTGCAGGGCAGAAGAGTCATCAGTGATGTTAATGGTAAATACAGCGACATGACCGGCGAAAAGCAACGCATAGGTCAAATCTCCTTGGATAAAAAAGGAAAGCCCAAATTCAATCATTACAACTCTGACTCCTTTTGGGGGGCACAGTGGACTTTGAATACCCTTTGGCACCTAGTTTATCCCAGAATCTCAGAGGAATTTGTTAATTCTATGTTGTTGATGTATGATGATGGGGGCTTGATTCCTAGGGGTCCTTCAGGAGGAAATTATACCTATGTGATGACAGGGGCTTCTACAACCCCTTTTATTGTGAGTGCTTATATGAAAGGCATTAGAGGTTTCGATATCGATAAAGCCTACAGGGGCATGCTTAAAAACGCTATGCCTGGTGGTATCATGAGTAAGGTAGGCTATGAGCATAACACCAACAAAGGTGGAGGTATAGAATACTATATTGATAAGGGCTATGTACCTTTTCCATTGTACGATAAGCAGTACGGATATCACCAGTGTGGTTCAGGATTAACAATGGAATACGCTTATCAGGATTGGGCTTTGTCACAGCTGGCAAAGTCTTTAAATAAAACAAGCGACTACAAATTGCTTCAAAAAAGAGCCACCAATTATCGTAACATTTATGATCCATCCTCTGGATGGATGAGGGGAAGAACATTGGAAGGCAATTGGGTTGAGCCATTTGATCCTTTGGTCTACGAAAACGATTATAAGCATTCTTTAGGCTCTGGTTTTGTTGAAGCCACTGCTGCTGCTGCAACTTGGTTTGTGCCACATGACATAGCAGGACTGGCAGATTTGATGGGAGGCAAGGAAATCACAGCAAGACGATTAAACCAATCTTTTTTGATAGCACAACAGCATGGGTTTGTTGCCCATAACCATCGTGGAGATAACTTTGTTGCCAGTCACCGAAGAAGAGTATTTATAAACTATGGAAACCAACCCTCAATGCAGACTGGTTATATTTTTAATTATCTCGCTAAACCATGGCTTACCCAAAAATGGGTGAGAGATGTTATTGAAAAAGTTTATAGTGATAATGATCCACAACACGGATATAGTGGTGATGAAGATCAAGGTCTTATGGGTGCTCTCTCGGTTTTAATGAAAATAGGACTTTTTGAGATGAAAGGAGGGGCAGATTTGAATCCGACTTATGATCTTTCAAGTCCTATATTTGATCAAATAACTATCCATTTGGATAAAGATTATTATTCTGGTAAAAGCTTTACTATTAAAGCACCAGAAAACACTTCCAAAAACAAGTACATTCAGAGTTTAAAACTCAACGGAAAACATCTGAATCAATCGTGGTTTTACCACAAAGATTTAGTAAAGGGCGGTACTTTGGAGTATGAACTAGGGGAGCAGCCTAATTACAATTGGGCGACGGCTGAGGAATTACTTCCGATTAGTATGTCTGACTAAAATACTGTAAGTGAAAAAAAAGTTTGGATTTGGGGTAATAGGTACAGGTAATATTGCAAAATTTCATGCTGACTGTATTGAAAAAATACCTAATGCTTCCCTTTTGGGAGTCTTGAGTAAATCTGAAGCGAGAGCTCGTGAAGTTGCAAAGAATTATAACGCTCCTGTTTTTTGGGAATTGGAAAAATTATTGTACCATCCTGATATAGATATTATTTGTGTTTGCAATGAAAGTGGATTACACGGTGCTTCCATTGCCAAAATTGCAAACGCAGGTAAACATGTACTGTGTGAAAAGCCACTGGAAACGACAGTTGAAAAAATAGACCAGATTGCAGAGGTAGTAAAATCGACAAGCATCCAATTGGCTTGCGTATTTCAAAACCGTGAAAACCCGGAATATAAACAACTGAAAACTTATATTGATTCTGGAATTTTGGGTAAGATTTTGTTATGCCAAACAACCATCAATTGGTACCGTCCCCCGAGCTATTACGAGGGTTCATGGCGTGGCACAAAGGCCCTTGATGGTGGGGCTGCATTGATCAACCAAGGGATTCACACTATTGATCTGATGCTCGACTTAATGGGTGAAGTAGCTCTGGTCAGTGGACTTGTTGATACTCTGCATCACCAAATAGAAGGAGAAGATGTGGCGGTCGCTGCTTTAAAATTTAAAAGTGGCGCATTGGGAACAATTTCTGGAGGTACCGCACTTTTCCCAGGTGAACCAGAGTCGATTACCCTATATGGAACCATGGGTAATATTGCTTATAGTGGCGGTAAAATTATTTCTTCAACTGTTAGCAGTATTCAGCAAGTTTTAATTGGGTATGAAGAGAATCCAGGTTCGGCTGCTTCTGATCCTATGGCTATTACCGATCAATTTCATATCGCTGCTATCAAGGATATTATGGATGCAATAGGGAATAAGCGAGCTCCAAAAGTCAATATCGATCAAGCCAAAAAATCTGTGGCACTTATTAATGCAATTTATAAATCCAAAGGAAATGTTGTCAAACCTAATTAATAAACTGATGAGGAATTTTCTCAATACGTTCACTATTTGCATTACTTTGAGCTCATTAATGCTAATGGGCTGCCAAACCAAACAAAGAACTGCATCGAAACCCAACGTTATTTTGATAATGGCAGATGATATTGGTTTCGAGTGTCTAAGTATCAATGGTAGTAAATCATATAAAACCTCGGTTTTAGATTCTTTGGCCCTTAAAGGAATTAATTTTACTAAAGCTATTTCTCAACCACTATGTACACCTTCCAGAGTAAAAATAATGACTGGGAAGTTTAATTTCAGGAACTATGATTATTTTACCTACCTCAATCCCAAAGAAAAAACCATCGGAAATCTATTCAAAGAAAACGGATATAAAACAGCAATAGTTGGAAAATGGCAACTCAATGGTATTGAACATCAATTAGAAGGTAATGACGACAACACCAGGCCCTACCACTTTGGTTTTGACGAGTACAGTCTATGGCAGTTGACCAAAGTTAAAAGGTTTGGAGAACGTTTTGCTAATCCTTTAATCGAGCAAAATGGAAATTTTTTGCCTAGAGATGAAAATGCCTATGGCCCTGATATTGTTTCCGATTACGCAGTTGATTTTATCAAAAGGAATAAAGACCAAGCTTTCTTTATCTACTACCCCATGCTTTTGGTGCACAGTCCATTTGTTCCTACACCAGATTCACCGGAATGGCAATCGCTTGACACACGATCCAAACAAGACAATCGTTTTTTTGTCGACATGGTCGCCTACATGGATAAGCTCATTGGAAAAATTGTCAATACCCTAAATGAACAAGGAATAGCAGACAATACTCTTATAATTTTTGTTGGAGACAACGGAACGAAAAACACTTTAGTTTCTCAAACCAAAATGGGTTTAGTCAGAGGTGCGAAAGGAAATACAATTACCCACGGTAATCATGTTCCCATGGTCGTCAATTGGCCTGATCAAATTAAAAAGCACAAAACATATGATGGCTTGATTAACTTCAGTGATTTCTATGCAACTTTCTCTGATATACTTGGCGTACCTCATAAAACTGATGGCTTGAGTATAATGGAAATACTCAGTGGAAAAAAATCTATTGATCGAGAAATAGTAACAACCTACTATGATCCTATGTGGTCTGCTGTTGTGACCCAATATAGAAACGTTTATTCTCAAAACGCGAGATACAAACTTTACAAAGACGGGCGCTTTTTCGATATGGAAAATGACATTTTAGAAACCAAACCACTGGAGGAGAAGGAATTGAGTTATGATCAAAAAACTATAAAAACAAAGTTAGCTTCTGAACTAGCGAACTTTCCTTCACTTCCGGAAAGCTCCTTCGTTAGAGGAAAAAAATAATTAGAGTGAAAGCAACAAGCAGAGTTTTATTTTTTTCTTATTTAATACTGGTAATTTTTTCTTGTCAGCCTCCACTTGAAAAGATGGAAGAAAAACCAAATATTGTATTTATTTCCGTAGACGATCTCAATGATTGGGTCGGTTTTTTGGGCCATCAACAAGCTATAACACCCCACATGGATAGATTAGCTTCAAAAGGTTTTTCTTTTACCAATGCACATTGTCCTGCTCCCATTTGTGGCCCGTCCAGAACAGCTATATTGAGTGGTTTACAACCCGTAACTTCTGGAGTATATGATAACAATATAAAGTTTAGTCGGGATTTACCTGAGAGGGTAACAGTGCTTGAGCATTTTAGAAATAACGGATATCAAGTGTATGGTGTTGGCAAATTATTCCACGGAGGAGGATCAAATTTTCCAAAAGCTGCTTTTGACCACTATGGTGGAAGGAGAGGTTCAGCCGCACCGTTTACTTCTTCAGAACTTCATACTAGCAAACAAAACCCATACCACGAAGTCATCAAGGGGGGTAAAACCTTTAAAATTCCACTAAACGGTATGCCTGCTGATCGATATTGGAATAAATCTCACACCTTTGACTGGGGCCCCGTAGATTTACCCGACAGTCTATTTTCAGATCGTTACAGCGTTGACTGGGCCATTGAAAAATTGGACAAAATCAAAGATCATCCCTTTTTGTTGGCCCTAGGGTTTGAAAGGCCCCATCAGCCCCTTTTTAATCCCAAGCGATTTCACGATTTGTACCCTTTGGATAAAGTTATACTGCCAAAGGTTTTGGAGAATGAATTTGAAGATTTACCTGAAAGGGCCAAGCAATTGGCATTGTATCCCAAAACTTCGGGGCGCCACAAAACCGTTATCAAATATGGTCAGTGGGAGAATGCTGTTTCCTCCTATTTGGCATCTATATCTTTTGTTGATGAGCTTATTGGTGATTTGGTAAAGACTTTAGACCAATATGCTATGATGAAAAATACCTGGATTATTTTGTGGTCAGATCATGGCTGGCACTTGGGAGAAAAATCCCATTGGGGCAAAGCTACCGGATGGTACAGAAGTACCCGAGTTCCTTTTTTGATTGTACCTCCCCAGGGGAATGACCAATTTGAAAAATCGGTGAGCGTAAAAAACATGGTTAACCTTTTAGACCTCGCCCCTACAATGGCCGATATGGCTGGGATTCCAAAAAACACACAATGGGAGGGAAGGAGTTTAATGCCCATCCTCAAAAAACAAGTTAAAAAATGGGAAGAAGTTACCTTAACTACTTTTTCCATTGGTTCTCATTCAGTTTCCACACCAAATTGGCAATTGATTTCATATTTTGATGGGAGCTATGAGTTGTATGACATGATCAATGACCCTGACCAATTTAAAAATTTAGCAAACCAACCCTCCAAGGAATTGGTGATCAATCAATTAAAGAAACACATTCCTGAGGAATCTCGTTGGAGTTATTTTATACGTTACGGAGATTATAAAATACTGGTGCCCCAAAAAGGAGAAATTCAAGTTTTTGATCAAATGTTGGAAGGAAGAAATGATAAGGATATTTCAGAGGAGATGCCAGATTTGGTAAAAAAAATTAAAGCGTATATTCATGGAAATAAACCGAATCAAAAGAAATTCACGATATCCGTATTATAATACTCAGCCTATGCTTAAAACAAACATAATGCGCAATTACAACATTATCAACCTAATATTAATTTACTTTTTTTTTCAACCCATGTTTTCTCAAGAAAAGCCTAATATCATTTTTATCATGGCAGACGATTTAGGTTATGGTGAGGTAGGTTCGTATGGTCAGCAACTTATTAAAACTCCCAATATAGATCGTTTAAGTTTGAAGGGAATGCAATTCAGTGATTACTATTCTGGTGCTGCGGTTTGTGCTCCAGCCCGCTCTGTACTGATGACAGGTTTACATTTGGGACACACCCGTGTTCGTGGTAATTTTGGGAAAGGCGGTGTAACTGGACTTGGAGGTAAAGAAGGGAGAGTACCTATTCGAAAGGAGGATTTAACAGTTGCAGAGGTATTAAAAGAGAAAGGTTACCGAACAGGCATGATTGGTAAATGGGGATTGGGAGAACCTAATACTACTGGCGAACCAAACAAAAAAGGTTTTGATTATTTCTATGGCTTTTACAACCAAAGAAGAGCCCATTCATATTATCCCGAATACCTTTGGGAAAACGCCAATAAAGTAATGCTTTACGGAAATGAAAACGAGCAAAATCATCAATACACTCATAATCTGTTTGCTGAAAAATCCATCAACTTTATCGACAGGAATCATCAAAAACCCTTTTTCCTCTATTTGCCATTTTGCATTCCACATAGTCGACACGAGCTCCCCGACAATGGAATATATACTCACGAAAAAGGTTTAACTGAATTGCAAAAAAAATATGCTGCAATGGTCACCCGTTTGGATGAAACTGTTGGTAGGATTGTCCAGCGATTGGAGGCTTTGGGGATTGCAGACAACACTTACATCTTTTTTACTTCTGACAATGGTCCTGCAGAGATTACTGGTGATTGGAAAATTTTTAATAGTAATGGTGTTTTTAGAGGTATGAAACGTGATCCTTATGAAGGAGGAATCAGAGTTCCTTTTATTGTATATCATCCACAAAAAATTGCTGCTGCAACCAAGAGCGATCAAGTTGGTTATTTCGCCGATTTCTTACCTACAGTTCTGGAATTAATTGGAGAGCGCAGTGAAAAAAAATATGATGGGAATAGCATTGTAGGAATTTTACACGGCTCTCAAAAAAGCTTTGAAAGAGCACCGCTCTATTGGGAGTTCTATGAGAAGAATGGTTGGCGCGCTACCCGTTTTGGAAAATGGAAAGCTATTCAAAACAATTTACACCACGGCGATAAGGGTCCCATCGAAGTTTATGACCTCTATCGCGATCCCGGAGAGACTTTTAATCTAAGTGAATCTCATCCACATTTAGTTGATCAAGCTAAAAAAATATTTAAAACCTTTAGCATTCCATCAGAACATTACTTTTGGAAACATCAACAGCAAGGGGAAACAGAAGTCTATAACAATTAAAATACTCAATGAGAATATATTTTCTTTCATACATTTTCACTATTGTACAGTTTGGTTTTTCAATCATAGCCTATTCGCAAGATCAATCCATTGAGAATGTTTTTGAACTTATGGACAAAGTTATTAACTGGCAGAATCAGCAGACAGATCATGTTAAGAAATACACCCGCACCAATTGGCAATTTGCGACCTACTATATAGGGATGATGAAAGCATTCAAAGCCACAGGCAACAAGGATTATCAAGACTTCTTGTACAATGTTGGAGAAGATCACAGTTGGGAAACTTTACCCGATATGTATCATGCTGATAAAATTGCGATCGGGCAAGTCTACCTAGACTTGTATCAACAAAAAGGGGAGGATACGATGTTTAAAAATATTAAGTGGGTGTTGGATGCCAACTTGTTGAGAAACAAACCTATACCCGACGTAAGATTTAAGGATAATCCCTACAGGCACGAGTGGTGGAGTTGGTGTGATGCTTTGTTTATGGCACCTCCCACTTTTGCCAAAATGTATCAAATCACAGGAGAAGAAAAGTATTTGGATTATGCTATTGACCATTGGTTGATTACTACAGATTATTTGTGGGATAAAAAGGAAAAATTAATCTACCGAGATGATAGATATTTTGGCAAAAAAACCAGTTCTGGGAAGAAAATTTTTTGGAGCAGGGGAAATGGTTGGGTCTTTGGTGGGCTTGTTCATATGCTTGAAATTATCCCAAAAAACAACCCTAAACGAAAGTTGCTTCAGGACCAATTCCAAAAAATGGCATATAAACTTTTGGATCTTCAAGAAAGAACATCTGATGGATTGTGGCGATCCAATCTTTTAGATCCAGGAATTTTTGCATATCTCAATCGTGATGAAAATAAATTTATTGAAACAGCCAAAATTGATGTACCGGAGAATAGCGGAAGTGCTTTTTTTTGTTATGGGTTTGCATGGGGTATAAACAATGGTTTACTAGACCCAGACTTATATGAAAAACCAATGGTTAGGGCATGGGAGCAATTGATAAAACATGTCAGTAAACAGGGCCGTATTGGTTATGTACAACCTGTAGGAAAAGATCCAAAACCATATAATGCTGAATCATGGCAGGAGTTTGGAACCGGAGCTTTTTTATTAGCTGCATCTGAATATGTTAACTATTTAAGAAATCCAATTAAAAAAAATCAAATTTCTTTTAATAAAGAATCACTCTTTTATGAAAACAATTTCTCAACGGCAAATGATTTAAGTAAATGGATCCTTGAAGGAGAAGCAAAAGCAATTGTTAAAGATAATTGGCTGGAAATCTACTCTCCCAATGAAAAATCTCATCATGTATTTTGGTGTCCAAAGGAATTTCCAGCCAATTTTGTGGCAGAGTGGGAAATACAAAACCTTAATACCAAAGCTGGTCTTTGTATTGTATTCTTTTCGGCTAAAGGAATTAATGGTCTTGATGTTATGCATCCATCCCAAAAAAAGAGATTTGGTGTTTTTAATCAGTATACTAAAAGCGATCTTAATAACTATCACATTTCCTACTATACCAATAATCCAAAAAAACCTAATCGACCATTTGCCCATTTGAGAAAAAATAAAGGTTTTATAACAGTCCAATATGGAGAGAAAGGAATTGATGCTAAATCAACATCTATTCATAAAATACGTCTTGTCAAAAAAGAGAACCATATCTCTATGTCTATTGACAATAGAGAAATTATTAACTGGAAGGATATTGGATTCAAAAATGGAGGTCCACATCAAGAGGGAAAATTTGCATTTAGACAAATGCAATGGTCACATTTTAGATACAGGGATTTAAAAGTTTGGACTATAAATTAATTAACATGAAAAATATTTTTTTAAGCTTTTTTTTATTTTTTTGTTTTTCTGCATCCCTAATCAATGCACAAAAAAAACCTAACGTGATCATCATTTACACTGATGACCAAGCTACACTTGATGTAAATATTCTTGGTGCCAAAGACCTAGTCAGCCCCCACATGGATAAACTCATGCTGAGTGGTACAATTTTCACCCAGTTTTATGCCTCTCCGGTTTGTTCACCTTCTCGAGCTTCTTTATTGACGGGGAAAAACCCTCAAAGAGCAGGTGTTCCTGGGAATGCAGGTCAAGATTTAAGCAGGAAATCCGGACTTCCTCCATCGGAATATACTATGGCTGAAATGTTTAAAGAAAATGGTTACAATACCTTCCTTATTGGTAAATGGCATTTGGGATATCAACCCGAAATGCGTCCCAATCAGCAGGGATTTGATTATAGTTTTGGTCATTTGGTGGGATGTATTGATAATTACTCCCATTTCTATTACTGGGGAGGGGATAATAATTATGTTGGTGGTCCTAATCGCCACGATTTATATCGGAACAATGAAGAGATTTTTTTAGATGGGCAATATTTTCCTGATATTATGTTGAAAGAGGCAAAGCAAGTCTTAGAAAAAAAATCTGAAAGCCCCTTTTTTATCTTTTTTGCTATGAATACGCCCCATTATCCTTATCAAGGGTATGCCAAATGGATTAAGTACTACCGCGACAAGGGTATTGAACATCCTCGTGATTTATATGCCGCCTTTTTAACAACACAAGATGAAAAAATTGGAGAATTGATGATGTTATTGGAAGAAAATAATTTGAGAGAGGATACTATCATCATTTTTCAATCTGACAATGGTCACTCTACCGAAACCCGTGCTTATCATGGTGGAGGATATACTGGGCCTTACAGAGGGGCAAAACAGTGTTTGTTTGAAGGTGGAATAAGAGTTCCTGCATCTATTTCTTGGCCCGGTAAAATCCCATCTAATCAGTTTAGAGACCAATTGAGTGTTAATGTAGACTGGATGCCTACTTTAATTGAACTGTGTGGTTTTAATACCGATACTTCTGATATGGATGGCAAATCTCTAATGCCCATAATCCAAAACGAAAACTTACCCTCTAACCATGAGGAAGGTTATTGTTGGGAATTTATTAGAAGAGGCGTACCTACCTGGGTAGCGCGAAAAGGTAAATGGAAACTTTATGCTAACCCCTATGATACCAGCAGAAGGGACTACACATATTCTGAAAAATTTGTTCTTTTTGATCTAGAAAATGATCCTGGAGAATCTAATAATCTCTATTATGAACAACCTAAAGTGGTGGCAGAGCTCAAAACGCTATATAAATCATGGAAAAGCAAACAATGAAAAAAATAGATTTATTGGTATTATTGATTTTTGGCTTGCTAGAGTTTGGATGTCAATCTGGGACAGGAGAAACCAAAGTTGGTTCGATTGAATTGCCTCCAATGGTATATCCGAAATACAGGATATGGATGTCTCCTGATAACGCTGACCCTCCAAGATTTATAAGTCCAAGTCTTCAATGGCCATCGAAGAAATCTCAATTTTATCAGGTTCGACTTGCTAGAGATAAAGATTTTAAAGAAGAATTAATTTCAATTAAAGAAATTCCTTTTTCAATGATTAATATCCACAAATCTTTAAAGAAAGGACTATGGTATTGGCAATTTAAAGCTAGTGAAGGAAGTTGGAGTGAGATTGCCTCCCTAAAAGTTGATGATAGCTCAATTGATTTTGTTCCCCCTCCCTTTGAAAGACTTCTAAAGTCAATTCCTAGAAATCATCCTAGGGTAATGGTAAATAAAGAGAAATGGGATGAAATTCGGTTGAAAGCAAACGCATATAAAGAGAGTGGTAAAATTCTCGATCAGGCAAACAAAATTATTGGTAAGCCAATTCCTAGTGAGCGAGATGCCGAAATTCAGTTTGAAGGAAGGGATGAAAATGAAACAGGTAAAATTAAAAAGAACTTTAGTAAAATAGTTGGATATGAGTTTGGGAAATCACTCAAAACTCTTACTCAAGCATATATTTTGACAAAAAATGACAAATACTTTACAGCCGCGCTGAATTGGATTCGTGAGGCAAATTCATGGGATCCGAAGGGGTTAACAAGAATAAACGATTTTGGTGATGCAATGATAATGGAATCACTATCCTCGGCACTTGATGTTTTTTGGGATCGAATAAATGAAAATGACAAATTAGATGCATTAAATCAAATTGTTGCTAGGGGAGAGGGCTTTTATAATCACTGGAGGGGAAATTATTCTTTAGCAAATAGAAATTCATCAATGCATGTTTGGCAACATATATTGCATCATTTATTTTTAACCTCTATTGCACTAATTGATGAGGTGCCACAGGCTTCAAATTGGCTTGAATACATTTATGAGTTATGGTTGGCACAACACCCTAAAATGGCTGAAGATGACGGTGCTTGGTTTAATGGAACTGGATATATGCGAATGAACGTAATGACACTTTTAGATATTCCTATGAAATTAGGAGAATACACGGAAAAAAACTTTTTTGTTGTACCCTGGTATAGAAACTTTATGAAGTGGCTAATATATGCCTATCCCCCCGGAGCTACTAGCGATGGATTTTGTAATGACGGAAAAAAATGGCCAATGCCAAATATCGAATATGCAGCATTTTCAGATGCTTTTGCAAGAATTACTGGAGACCAATTGGCACTAAGGTATTCCAATTCTGTACTAACTGAACTTAATAAAATTGAAGAACCTTTAATTGACCTAGATTATACTGGTGGTTCAATTGAAAAAGCTGATTTGACTGATGATATAGACTATGCTTGGTTTAGAATAACAAAGGGCTACGACATGCCATTACCCTCTTCAGATATGGAAATCGATTTACCTAATTCAGAAATTTTTCCTGATGTAGGGGTCGCTTATATGAATTCAGATCGAACAGACGTTATGAATAATTTGCGAGTTTCCATTAAAAGTTCTCCCATGGGTCCTCTTGCACATACCCACGCTGAGCAAAATACTTTTAATATTGCTTATAAGGGAAAAAGGTTGTTTTATAATTCTGGTTATCGTCCATGGATGGGGGCTCCACATACTCAATCTTGGTTCAAGCACACCCAGGGACATAATGGGGTTTTGGTTGATCAAAAAGGTCAGCTTTACGATTCAGGTGCTTATGGTTTTCTGCCTAGGTTTATAAGAGGAGAGCTACTCACATATGCTGTTGGAGATGCTTCCCATGCATATCAGGCACATGAATTATCTATGAAAGCTAGGAAAGATAATACCCCTAATGATATGGAAGTTAAGTTTTTTAGAAGGCATTATGTTTTACTAAAGTCCAACCTTTTTATTGTTTATGATGAGATGGAAGCTGAAAACCCAGTTGATTGGAGTTGGTTAATTCACAACTATCATGGTTTAAAATTAAATTCTGAAAAAAAAACTGTGGAAACAATGTATAATGATAGAGGTGGTAGGGTTACTCTTTTTGGTTCATCACCTTTAGATTATTCAGTTACCGATAAATTTTCAGTCGAACCAAAAAACTTTTTACGAAAAAAGGACCCATATGGAAACTTACTCACCTATGACAACCATTGGCATTTTAAATCAACAACAAAGGAAAAACATGAAAAAATGCGGTTTTTAGCAATTATTCAAGTAAGTGATGGGATAAATTATGATCCTGTTTTTACTATACAAAATGAAGGTAAATTTCAAATTAATGGTTGGACAATAGAGGCTAATCTTGATGTTTCAACTCCTAGTTTTATTAACATTACTAACGAAGAACTTGGAGTCCAATTTGAATCTAATGTTATTTCAGAGGGAGGTGTTAGTAAGTTGATTGAGATTGTAAATGAAAAAAAAAATATCAAAACAGCATCTGACAATTACCCTAAAAGTATTATTAGCGCATTAAAAAGATAATATGGATAAATTAAAACTCACTATCTCTTTATTCTTATGCATACTACTAAATGGTTTTTTAGCATGTACAACACCCCAAATTGTTAATGAATCATTTCCGAATGTCTTAATGATAAGTATAGATGATCTAAATGATTGGATAGGAGTTCTTGGAGTGAACCCAAATGTAAAAACACCAAATATTGATAGACTAGCCCAACAAGGTTTTTTGTTTACAAATGCTCATTGTCAAGCTCCTATTTGCGGCCCTTCTAGAGCATCTTTGTTTTCTGGATTAAGACCATCTTCTACAGGAGTATATGGACAAATAAAAGATGAAGATATAAGAAAAGCACATCCTATTTTAGAAGAAATTAGTTTTCTTCCAAATTATTTTGGGGATAATGGTTATAAAACCCTTGGTGTGGGTAAAATATTTCATGGTCACGCTCCTAAAGGTGTTTTTGAGGTTTCAGGCGGGAGAGTTAAAGGTTTTGGCCCAAAACCAAGAAACTATTTTAAGTGGAGTAAGAAAGGTACTTCTACTGACTGGGGAGCTTTTCCTAAGCAGGATAGCTTAATGCTTGATAATATTTATGCCGAATGGGCAATAAAGGAGCTTGAAAAGGATCACAATCTCCCTTTTTTCATGGCCGTAGGATTTATCCGACCTCATGTTCCTTGGTATACTCCAAAAAAATGGTTTGATTTATACCCAAAGGAAAAGATTTCTCTTCCAAAATACGATCCAAATGATTATGATGATCTCCCCCAAATTGCTAAAGAAATAGCTCACAGAGGAATGATGCCAACAACTGATTGGGCAATTAAAAGTGGAGAATGGAAAAACATTGTTCAAGCATATTTAGCTTGTGTTTCTTTTGTTGATCATCAAGTAGGATTAGTTCTTAGTGCACTAGAAAGAAGCAGATATAAAGACAACACAATAGTTGTTTTATGGTCAGATCATGGTTATGAAATTGGTGAAAAGGGAACTTTTGGTAAGCATACCATCTGGAGTGAATCGACAAGGGTTCCACTAATTTTTAAAATACCTGGCGTTGAGGGAAATAAAAAATCACCTTACCCAGTTGAGCTTTTAGATATATATCCGACTTTACTTGATATTACGAACCTTCCAAAAAACCCTTTAAATGAGGGTAAAAGTTTGCTTCCATTAATTAATGGAAAAGCTTGGAAAGGAGGAATAGCGGTCACCACTTATGGGATAAACAATCATAGCTTGATAAATCAAACTCATCGATATATTAGATATGAGGATGGATCAGAAGAATTATATGACCTTACAAATGATCCTAGTGAAAGGAATAATATAGCAAATACAGTTACCTCAGATTCAATTAAAAGCACATTCAAAGAAAAAATCCCAACACTTAATGCCCCTTGGTCAAACAAGAGTTATAATACAGTCAATGAGTATTTTAGAAGAACATCAAAGACAAATCCAGAAACTTTTCATTTAGATAAAAATAATTAAAAATGAGATCGATAAAAGTTTTTATAATTGTCTTTTTAGTAAGTTGTTTTCTTAGTTCACAAGAACAAAAAAATATAGGCCCCTTTTTTGCCACTGGTATAAGAATAGGAGATGTAAGTCAAAATGAGGCTGTAATTTGGACTCGGTTGACTAAGAATTCAACTCGAGTAAATGATGCTCCTCTGCCTATTTCACTTTACACTGAACCTGAAACAGGTAAAAGACATTTGAGAAAAACAAGGAAAGATAAAAATGGGATGGTTTATTTCCCTCAGGGTTACGACATCAATACCGTTGAAGGAGCCGTCCCAGGTGCTAGAGGCATGGTAAGGGTAAAATACAAAAGATTGGTTTCAAAACAATGGCAATCTACCCCTTGGAAGGCTGTTTCAACAGAGGCTAACTTTAGTAAAAAATTCATTTTAATCGACCTAATTCCTAGTTCAACCTATGAGCTCAAGGTTGAGGGAAGACCAGAAGATAATTTCAAAGTAAGCGATGAAATCACTGGTAAATTTAAAACCCCACCGGATGCCAAAACCTCTCGTAAGATTGTTTTTGCTGCCAGTACTTGCCAGGGATACCCTGATCAAGATCATCCAGATGGATATAAAATCTATCCGTTTTTAGAAAGTCTAGATCTCGATTTTTTTGTACATGCTGGAGACATAGTTTATTATGATAATCTGGCGAAAAACAAAAGTATGGCACATTATCACTGGGATAGGATGTTTAGCCTACCCACAAATAAATCATTTCACACTCAGATTACCAGCTACTTTGAAAAAGATGACCACGATGCTTGGTTTAACGACAGCTATCGAGGACTTGAAACTTCCTTTATGGGAACATTTACCTTTGAACAGGGCTTAGAAGTATTTCGTCAGGAAATGCCCATCAAAGACAAAACATATAGGACTTTCCGTTGGGGTAAGGATCTACAGATATGGCTTGTTGAGGGAAGAGACTTCAGAAGTCCAAATACAATGCCCGATGGATCAAGTAAATCAATTTGGGGTAAGGCGCAAATGGAGTGGTTTAAAAAAACGGTTGAAACCTCTGATGCCACTTTTAAACTGTTGATCAGTCCAACACCTGTAATAGGACCTGATCGAAAACAAAAAAAGGATAATCATTCCAATAAAGGTTTTTATTATGAGGGAGAGCAAATTCGAAAATTGATTGCTTCTCAATCCAATATGTATGTAATTTGTGGAGATCGTCATTGGCAATATGTATCAAAACACCCGAAATATGGAATTGTTGAGTTTTCTATTGGAGCAAACAGTAATGATCACGCCGGAGGATGGAAGCAAGATGATATAAGACCCGAGCATTTGTACCTAAATGTCATTGGGGGAACAATGACAGTAACTATCGACCCAAAAGAAAATGGGAGTATTACCGTCAGGCATTATGATGTTGATGGTAATGAGTTAAATAAGTTTGTAGCTTTAGCGGAATAATTTATTTAAAAGTGAAAAATCTATCAGAAAAACTTGAATTAGTAATAAGAGCTTCTCGGGAATTTAGAAGGGCTATTGTTTTATCACTTGCAACTGCTGGAGTAAAAGATGATGCTTTAACTCAACACATAAAAGAAATAAAGCCTAAAGAAGGTTATTGTTTGTTAAATTATCTTGATTCTGGCAGTTCCTTATATATTATCGCAGCTAATATTGACATTAGAAGTTGAATAAAAAATTGTTAATTATGATTTTAAGAAACAAAGTTTTAAAAAGAATAATTTTTTCAAGTTTTTTTGTTTTTGGTTGTATTACCGAGGATCAAAAACAAATAAAATCTCCTAATGTTATTTATATTTTAGCAGATGATCTAGGTTATGGCGATTTAAATTGCTATAATAAGGAATCAAAAATTAAAACCCCTAATTTAGATAAGCTAGCAAATCAGGGTATGCGATTTACAGACATGCATTCTACTTCATCAGTCTGCACACCTACAAGATATAGTATTATAACTGGAGAGTATGCTTGGCGAACAAATATGAAGTCTGGAGTTTTATGGAGTTATGGACCATTAATGATTTCAGATGAAAAGCAAACAGTTGCAAAATTATTTAAGAAAAAAAACTATAATACTGCAGTTATTGGGAAGTGGCATTTAGGTCTAGACTGGCAGCTTAGAACTTCATATGAATTAAATGATATAGATTCTAATAATCTTGGCTTTATTCGTGATTATTCCGAAAATATTATAGACTTTTCAAAACCCCCTAAAAGAGGGCCGTCGAACATTGGTTTTGATTACCATTATATAATCCCAGCATCACTTGACATACCTCCTTATGTTTATATTGAGAATGGAGATTTTACAAGTCCTGTAAATGACTATACTGAAGGAAGTAATTTAGAAAGAGATAAAGATGGAGATTTTTGGAGACCAGGTCCGATGGCAGAGGGTTTTAAATTTTATGATGTATTACCTGAATTTATTAATAAGGCAAAAAACTATTTAACTGAAGCAAAAGAAAAAGATAACCCCTTCTTCCTCTATCTCCCACTTGCTGCTCCTCATACACCTTGGGTGCCAAAAGAAAATTATGATGGTGTTTCTAAGGCTGGACAATATGGTGAGTTTGTTACAATGGTGGATGATTATGTTGGAAAATTATTCGACCATATTAAAAGTTTAGAGCTTGAAGAGGAAACCATTGTGATTTTTGCAAGTGATAATGGTCCATACTGGAAACAACCTTATATCGATGAATTTAATCACAGAGCAGCAGGGGAACTAAGAGGGATGAAAGGTGATATTTATGAAGGTGGACATCGGATTCCTCATATAGTAAGGTGGCCTGGAAGAATTAAAGGAGGGAGCACTAATAATATTCCAAATACTCTTGCAAACTTTTTTTCAACTGTTGCTGATTTATTGAGATTAGATTCAGCTGCTACTGACAGTCATAGTATATTTAATCAATTGACTTCTGTTAGCAAAATTCAAAAAAACAAACCTATTATTCATCATTCATCAGAGGGGCATTTTGCAATAAGAATTGGAGATTGGAAGATGATTGAAAAATTAGGTTCTGGCGGATTTTCTCTTCCGAAAAGGGTTGAGAAACAGACTGGGGTTAAACAAAAACGCCTATACAATATGAAACAAGATTTATCTGAACAAAAAAATCTCGCTAATAATTACCCAAATCAAATTTTTGAAATGAAAAAAAAACTTGACTCAATTAGAGAAATACCTTAAAATAAAAGATAATCAAATGAAGACAATTTTCAAATCTAGTTTACTAATTACAATTGTTGTTGTTGTTGTTGTTGTTGTTTTTGTTGTTGTTGTTTCTTGTCAAACTAATACCACAAAAAAAGCTCCAAATATTCTTATCGCCATTGCAGATGATCAATCATATCCTCATAACGGGGTATATGGTTTTGCCGAAATCCAAACTCCCGGTTTTAATTTTGTCGCCAAAAATGGAGTATTGTTTCATAATGCTTTTGTGGCCGCACCCCAATGCAGTCCGTCTAGGGCCGCTATTCTGACTGGAAAAAATATTTGGGAACTTGAAGAAGCGGGAACTCATGCTAGTAATTTTCCTAAAAAATTCAAAGTGTTTACCGAAATTTTAGAGCAAAAAGGGTACTTTACCGGTTATACAGGGAAACCTTGGGGGCCTGGAAACTGGGAAATCAGTGGTCGAAAACAAAACCCTGCAGGAAAGGATTATAACCGCCATAAACTAGAGTCGCCACCAACAACTGCAATAAGACCCAATAATTACTCTAAAAATTTTGAAGATTTTTACAGTCAAAAAGCAGAGGATAAACCTTTTGTTTTTTGGTATGGCGGGCATGAGCCACATCGTGTTTATGAATATAAATCAGGCATTAAAGCTGGAAAAGATATCAATTCAGTTAAGGTGCCCGAATTTTTACCCGATACTGAGGTTGTTCGAAATGATTTGTTAGATTATATTCTTGAGATTGAACATTTCGACAGTCACCTTGATCAAATTATTCAATTCTTGAAGGAAAAAGGTGAATTGAACAACACCTTTATTTTGGTCACCGCAGATAATGGGATGCCTTTTCCTTATGCCAAAGCCAATGTACAAGAGTTTGGTACCCATGTTCCATTAGCTATCTCTATACCCAATGGTATTAAGGGAAAAGAAGTTGATGAACCTGTTGGTCTGATAGATTTGGCCCCTACACTTATGGATCTTGTTGGATCACCTGACGCTATGACCACAACCGGAAAAAGTTTGATGCCTATTTTGACGCTACAAGAACATCCAAAACATCGTAATTATGTTCTAACCGGACGGGAACGACACACACATGCTCGACCTGACAATTTGGGATATCCGGCTCGTGCTATTAGAACTGAGGATTTTCTTTATGTTTATCATTTTAAATCTGATCGCTGGCCTCAAGGTGATCCAGTCCCTAAAAATACAGAGAACGATAAAAGGGATGAAGCTACCGGATTTAAAGCTTTATATCCAGGTTATCATGACGTTGACCCCTCTCCTTCTAAAGATGAGGTGATGTCCAATACCGAATCAAAGCATTTTGAATTGGCATTTGCGAAAAGACCACAAGATCAATTGTATGAAATTAAAAAAGATCCATACTGTACTCAAAATATAGCTTTATTACCTGAGTATAGTGAAGTTCTCAGTCGACTTAAACAACAGTTGCTAAATGATTTAAAAGAACAAGGTGACCCCAGAGCATTTGATGACCCTGTATTTGATAGTTATCCCCGTTATTCCTCGATGCGTAATTTCAAGGGGTTTAACAAAAGGGGGGAATATAATCCTGATTTTGTCAAAAAATAACTTAGACTCTTTTTAAAATTATATTTTTTTAGTGTTTTTTCCCTAATTTTTTGAAGAATTTTATTCGATGGGCTAATGAAATGTATATTGACCTTTATCTAAAACCACTTCGATATAATCCTCTGTAGCACTTTTAACAGTAACATTCTCATTAAATTTTACTTTAGCTAAAGTACTTCCTTTGAGTTTTAAGGTAGTGCCTTCAGTAATAACTGATCCTTTTGTTCCATTTACATAGATAGTTACAGGATTTTCTGACTCAAAACCGCTACTATTGTTCAAAAAATTTGTTGCTGATTTTAAAAAAAAAGAAGTAGCAACATTCTCTTTTTTTCTCACCCAACAAAAGTTAGCTGTAAAAGATAAATTGTCAAAATTTACTGGCTTGATGTCTGAGTAGATAATCAAATCCTCTCCTGCTCCTTGAGTGAATTTGACACCATCAAAACTTTCATCTGAAAATTTTTGAAAGTTTGGTTTTGACACAATGTGATTATGAGGAAAGATAAGTGTGACTAATGATTTTTCACCTTGGTTATTAACAGAATATACGGACTCTAAACGGTTGTGTTCTGGATATCCTGGATAACGGTCTTGAACTGCAGATTGGGATTTTTCAATATTTACTGTTTCTGGAGCTGAAACATAATAGAAAGTTACCATTCCTGCTGCTACTGATCGATAGTGATCTATTGGGGCGGTATACTCTCTGAGGTTTTCAGTTATAGTGACATTATTCTGACTTGCAGGGTGGAGGTAGTTTTTAACTTTATCTCCAGGATCAGCTTTAACCTGATCAAAAATTATAAAATACCCATTAGTATCAGCAGTGGTTTGAATTAATATCATACTTCTAGAATGATCTTTAAAGCGAATCGCGTCACCATCTTCTCCTTTGGCATAATCCAGACCATCAGATGTAAATCCTTCTACAATTCCATCTCCAGTAAATCCATTATGGTTTTCTCCATTAATAGTCAAAGTGTTGTTGAGTTTGGCTTCCCTGGTAGGGGCCCCCAATCTCCCACCATTTACCAATAGCCGGTTACCCAATGCTGAAAGTGAAAGGCCATTTACTTCATTATGAGTATGCCACTCATTTTGTGACTTTATATTATATAAAACGCCTTGTAATCCTTTAAAGCTATCTTCTTTATCTCGGAAAAAGGCCCCACCGTTCTCATAGATTTGACTTGATGGTACCAAAGGAGATGGAAGTTCTTTTTTGGGTAAAATATAAGTCAATATGTGTCCATCGGCAGGATCGCCATCAAGAAACCACGCTGCGTAAGAAGCTGCTTTATTGTCAAAATTTACAACCCTTCGGTAAAGTAAAGAGTTTCCTACAGTCTCAGTAGGTAGCATGTCTCCAAAAATTGCCAATTCCTTCGCAGGATTTATACTAGAACCGAATTGCCAACGCATAAATTTCTGAATCCTTTCATTGTTATAATATCTTTTATCAATTCCTGTAAACTCAAGTACATCCATATATCCTGATTTTGAAATCCTACTATCGCCGCCTCCAACTCTTGACCAGGCATAAGTGTTTGCTACAGGACTTACACCATCGGGTGTAATTTGATTGATAAGGGCATAATAATAACTGTCATCCTGCGTGGTCCTATCCCCTTTATATATGTCCCATGTTCCATGGGTGCCATAACGAGCTGTTTTCCATGAGCCAGATCTGTTTACCCTCGAAATACGCTCAGAAATTAATTCCTCACATTTTTTAATATCCTCCAAAGAAAGCCCATCATATACAATATCCAAGGCGAGGATTGCGCAGAAAAAAGCACCAAGAGTTGGAACTACTTTGCTCCAACTTGAGGACTCATTAATATCAAGTGTAGAAAATCTATTCAAAATCACATCTCTAACCTTTTGTGCATACAATTCACTCTTTGATTCATCCAAAATATAAGCCAGAGCAGCAGCTCCAACATATTTTTGAAGAGTTCTATATTTATTATTTCCTGGAGCTTCTGAGACTCTAGAAAGAGCATCCACTTTCATGGATTTCCATGGTTCGGAGTTTGACTTTTCCCTCAGAGAGGGGAACATCTCCTTTTTGACAATCAAAAAAGGGTGATTGTTTTCTTTTTCCTCGCTAACCTCTGAGTTCTCTTCAGAATTATTAACAACATTCTCAGTATTGGTTACACTATCACTTGAATTGCTTTCGGGATTACAGCTAATAATCTGAAAAAATAATAAGCCATTAAAAATCCATTTTACTGAGGGCATATAGTTTACCTTAATGTTCTGAGTAGTTAAAATAATTTATTTTTGTTTCAATTTGTTGTATCAATAATGTTTTTTTGATACTAGCGATTTTTATAAATATATAAGCAATTTTCCAAAATTTGAAATGAAATAATATTTTTTTGATTAATAACTTTTCATTCCTTGATAGACATAACTTGCTCATAAAACTGTTTAGTAACCCGAAACCAATAACCATTTTCTTCGTGTAAGCTATTATCTCCTTTTCCGTTTCGAGAATGATAATCCAATAGGTGTTTTTTAAATTTTTTTAAATCGGAAATTTTATATTCTTTTCCGTAGTCGTCTTTTATTGTATTCATTTGAAGGGTTTATTAGTAATTTAATCAAAATATTTTCCAAAGTGAATGGCCAATAAAAACAACGACCAAACCTACAACACCTTGAAAAAAAGTTCCTAAGGTATGTGTTCTGTATGCAGTTTTTACATTCATATCACTCATCTGAGATACAATCCAAAAATAGGAATCATTGGCATGAGAAACTGTCATAGAACCAACCCCTATGGCCATAATAGTCCAGACCTTTCCCATTTCACTCTCTAAATCCATTAAAGGTAATAGAGGAAAAACAATAGATGATGCTGTAATTATTGCCACGGTTGAAGAACCTTGAGCCGTCTTGAGAAGAGCTGCGATTGCAAATGGAATAATAATCCCTAGTGATTCAAACGATGTAATTCCAATGGCATATTCCTGCAAGGGAATCGTTTGAATGATGGTTCCCAAAGCCCCTCCCATTGAGGTAATGATTAAAATAGGCGCTGCTTGATAGATCCCATTTGAAATCGATTTATAAATAAAGCTGCCTTTTTTGGAGTTTACCAATCTAAAAGCAAAAAGCATTCCCACTCCTAAAGCGGTGGTTGGGCTTGTAATAAAACGGAGATAGGAAATGCTCAAAGTATCATTAGGGAGAAAATTTAAAGCCCCCCCAAAGCACATCAAAAGAATAGGAATTAATATGGGAAGAATTGCCGATGTAAAACTTGGTAAATCCTCCGATAATTCACTTTGGGATATTTCATTCGAATCTTTTTCAGCCTGGGTTTGGTGATTTTTTTTGATCAGATAATTACCATAAGCTCCTCCAACTAGAATAAGAATGAAGGCTATCACCCCACCTACAGCTATTAAAAGGATTAAGTTATCTAGATTTAAATTTGCAGCTGCAGCCAGGGGGCCTGGTGTAGGAGGAATTAGAGCGTGAGGTGCAAAAAGTCCAGTTGATAAAGCCACTGAAAGCCCTACTAAGGGTGTTTTCGTCTGTCTAGAAATAGTTTTGTTTAGCTGAGACAAGATAACAAAGGCTGCATCACAAAAAACAGGAATGGAGACCAAATAGCCAATACAACTAATACAATAGGGCAGGGGTAGCATATTGAGATGCTTAAGAACCCAATTGGCAATGGAGAGGGTGGCTTGTGAGCGCTCCAATATAAAACCAATTATTGTTCCAAATAAAATCAATAACCCAATGTTTTCGACAA
>MDSV01154304.1_pt1 | contig 47571 bp, 43 predicted proteins | sample 810851 | NCBI WGS metagenome assembly MDSV01 (sample SAMN05326640, study PRJNA326480) | marine metagenome | isolation source: seawater | place: Atlantic Ocean: North East | collected 2012
TACTCTTAAAGATTTAACTTTTGATAACATTTATCACGAACATTATAATTATTGGTCCTTAATATCATTAAAAAACTTTTTTGATCAATTTAATGCAAAAATTTATAAAGCAGAAAAGATAGATACACACGGTGGTTCAATTAGAATTTATGTTAAGAAAGATAAAAAAGTTAAAATTGATAAAAGTATTCACACATTAATTAAAAAAGAAACAGATTATGGAATTAAAGACTTTAAAACCTATCAAAAATTTGGAGAAAAGGTTTATAAAATCAGGGAAAATGTAATAAAAAATATTAACAATTTAACTAAAGATAATAAAAAAATAATTGGCTTTGGGGCTCCAGCAAAAGCAACGACTGCACTAAATTTTTTTGGTATAAAAGACCAGATAGATTATATTATTGAGGATAATAAATTAAAACATAATAAATTTATTCCTGGTGTTAAAATCCCAATTTACTCAAAGAAAAAAGTAAAAAAAAAAACTGATAGAATTTTAGTTTTGGCGTGGAATTTTTTTAAAGATATTAAAAATAATAATAAAGATTTATCAAAAAATTTTATAAATATTAACGATTTAAGAAAAAATTATGAAGAAAAATGAACCTTATGATTTGAATTTAGTATATCATTGATGTTCTCAATATTTATTATCCCATCATTTATACCAATGCCTAAATCATTATTAATTTTTTGTTGTTGTGATAGTTTGACAGCCACATGGTCCCACGCATCAAGAAAATCTCTGTCCTCCTCTTCTATGTTAATCGGTTTTGGATCTTTTATAAAATCTTCAATGACATTTTTTAATGTTTTTTTTTCGAATAAGTTTCCAAGAATATATTTTTTTGCACCAGGTCTATCTAAAAAACCTGCCTCACCAAATAGATATACATCTCCATATAAATCTATAACAACTCTACCCTGAGGTAGAGCTAAAATTTTTAAATCTTCATGAGTAGCAAAACTAGATTCAATTTTATTACCTGTAAATCCGTTTTTTAAAGGTTCTAGTGCAAATCCATAATCTATATGAATATTATTCAAAAGTTTGTCTTCTATTTTCATCTGTTCAATTATTTTTATATTATTTATTAATTCATCTTTTTCTGCATTGTCCATTCTATTCCCTAAAATTCTAAAATCCTCCCTAAGGGTAACAAAATCAAAATTATTTGCATTGTTTCCAACAGATTTGTTTAAATCAGATATAAGTCTAAAAAGTTCAATTAAGTCTGAACTTCTATTTTTAAGAATTACAAAATTTAAACCAAATGATGTTTTGCTTCCTATTTCTTTTTTTTTTCTTAAATAATTTATTATATTATTGGTTACAATTTTAAATGCTTGTTTTTTTTTAGTTACAGAAAAAGTCTCTTTATCATTTACTCCATAAAAAGAAATTCTCAAACTATCTAGAGAAAAAATGGATGGATTTTTTTTTAAATATTTATCTGTCAACATATAGCCATTGGTATATAAGGATGCTTTAAATTTTTTTAATTTAAGATAATCAATTATTGAGCTTAAATATGGATTAGTTAATGGTTCTAAGCCCCCACTTAAAAAGAAACGTGAAGGATCATTATCGGGAGCTTCATCTATTATTTTTTTAAAAACCTCTATACCTTTATCAGCAAAATCTCTCTTATATACAGCATTATAGTTTCTTCCGCAAAAACTGCATTCAAACATACAAGAAACACCTGGAAATAAACCTATTCTAAATGGAAAAGCATATTTTTTTTCAATAAAATTTTGGACTGATTTAGATTTAAGAAGAGGAATTATTATATTAGTCCAATATTTTTTTCCTTGTCCTTTATTTATAATTATATTTTGAAAAGATCTTATGTTCTTTATTAAATTTAAATGTAACTTTAAGATATCGTAATTTTGCATCAATAAGATTTTTGATATCTCTTCAAAATTAGACAATGGTTTAGAACTAAAAATAGTTAAAAGTTTAAAAATGTTATTTACAATTTCTGTTTCAGTGAGAGATTTTTTTATTGTTTTTTCTTTTTCTTTATTTTTATTAAAAAATAAATTTAATTCATCAAGTATATGTTTCTTTAAGCTTTCAACAGTTTCATCATTTGAAAAATCAAGTATACTTCGATTTAGTGTATTAAGTTTATCCATAATATTTAAGATAATTTTTGTCTGTTAATCAAAAACATACGTATAATTAATTTTTAAAATTTATTCAATATTTTTTATGATTTTGTCAACGTCGATAAAGTAATTTTTTTTGTAATCATCTACAGGATCTTTCCCAATAGCTATTTTATGATTACCACCAAAATTTTTTGATATTAAGTAAAGGCTATTATTCAACTGGTCTGGTGATTGAATTTCGAAAATTTTTGTATTTTTTTTTATAAATAAAAGATGTATTCCAGCTGCACCATGTGGCAAGATGATTTTATCAGCATTATTAAAAAGTAAAATTTGATGCTCAACTTTTAACTTACTTAAATTTATTATCTTATAGCCGATATTCTGTAATTTCTCTGATAATTCATTTTCATTTATTATTTTTCTGTGATTTGAATCATTTCTCGATATAAAAATTTTTTTAGGAAAATTAGTCTTTTTGAATAAATGGTTTTTTTTAATATTTAGAAGAAATTTATTCCTTAACCAATTTAATGTATATTTATTAAGTACTGGTGGAGATGGGATTGATGGAAATATAAGTTTTTTTACTTCAATATCATAATTTTTTTCGTAAATAATTTTATTTTTTATTCCTAATAATTTTAATGTTCTTTTTTGAAATTTTGAAAGTTGATTTTTAATTATAAGAGGATAGGTCTTAAGTTTTGATATTTTATCTATACAATAAAGCCTTGATAAATTATCAAAGATCCAATGATAAACTTGATCATCATTCCTTGTCGATAAATAAATTCCTTTTTTTATTTTTTTAATTTTGTCATTTGCTCTATACAGTTTTATCTTTTTATTTATTATGGGTTTTTTATAATATTTTATTCTTGCACTAGGATAGTGATGAGCATTAGGCCACTTATTTAATTTGAAATTTGCCCAATGTAAATCTCCGTAACCTTCCACTAAAGCTAAATTCTTTTCAATTAATATTAATAATGTTCCATTAATAATTTTAACATTTTCTAAATTTGTTAGAATAGATCCAGTTACTAAAGTTTTATTTGCCAAATCATTTAATGAATAAGCGCTATTTTTCTCAAGTAAGAAGTGTTTATTGTTTTTGTCTTTGTAAAGAAATTTTGGTTTTTTAATTTTAACTTTTACATCTGGGAATAAGGGTAGCCAAGAATTTTTTTTCTTTAAAAAAGAATTTTTATTTGTTCTCTTGTAAATTTTTTTTACTGAAACAAATTCAAAAGTTTGGTATTTTTTTGATATCTCGTATTCATATTCAAGTTTCAACTTAGTTTTTAACAAATGAACTATTGAGTTCATCTTATTTTTAGTTTGAAACACGAATTTAAACATAATAAATAATTAATAATTAATATGAAAAAAATAACAAACTTGATATTGCTGTTTATTCCTCCAATAATAAGAAAGCTTTATCAAAAATATTCTGTTGCTAAAAGCGTAAAAAACTCCTTTGAGTACGAAAATAACTTTTTTAATAGAACATCTTTTATTACAAGAGCTATAAGTAAATTTGATATGAAAAAATGCAAATATTTAGAAATTGGTGTATGTACCAACGAGGTATTTAATTCTATTCCTTTGTTACCGGAAAATAAAATAGGTGTTGACCCTGTTTCAGGAGGAACCCATAGAATGACAAGCGATGAATTTTTCAAGAATAATTCAGAAAAATTTGATGTTATTTTTATTGACGGACTCCACATTTATGAGCAATGCCAAAAAGATTGTATTAATTCACTTAATGCTTTAAATGACGATGGATTTATTTTTTTTCATGACATGCTTCCAAGAAATTATCTTGAAGAAAATGTTCCCCCTAAACAAAAAACCTGGAGTGGAGACGTTTGGAAAGTTGCAGTTGAAATTTGTAACTCGAATAATATAGAATTTAAAATTGCAAATATTGATAGAGGAATTGGTATTTTAAGACCTAAAAAAAATTTTAGCTATAAAAAAAAACCCGAATTGCAATATATGAAATTTAATGAATTTAAAAATATTTTTTACAAAGATTTACCAATAGTAAACTCTATTGAAGCTTTTGAATTTATTGACAATTAAAAAATATTATTCAAATAATCTAAATCTACATAGATTTGATTTTTAAAAGGTTTTAATATTTTATCTTTTTTTGAGTTCTTGCAAAAAATATCCACATAGAGACCCTTATGATAAGATTTATAAATACCAGCATATGTAAATTTTTTAAGGTCATCTATTTTTTCATTATCTGATGAAAAAATATAATATGGTTTATTTCTACATAAATGAAGATTATTTAGCGTAGAAGCTTTCTCAGTTATAAGAACCTCACATGATTTTATAATTTGTAAAAGATCTAGAATTTCCTTATCTCTTGGATCAATAATTTGAAAACCTTTTTTTTTAAGTAAATCTATAACATCTATAATATTTTGAATTCTTTCATCTCTTTTTGATGTTAAAAAAACTTTATCACTATTATGAATTGAATTATTCAAATACTTATTAAGTATATTATTAGAAAGTATATAATTTTGTATTGTATTCACTCTAGGCAAAATCATAACATTTTTAAAAAATAAATTATTTTCCAATGCATCAATTGGATTTACTAAATGAACTTTATTTGGGTACATTTTTAAAAAAAAATTGTTCCATTTTTCTGATGGAGTGATTAAAAGTAGTTTATATTTCTTAACAACAAACTCCAAATAATACAGAATACTACCAAACAAATCTCCAGTGAAATGACCAAAGACACTTGTGTAATATGGCAACACAAAATAAGTATCTTCAATTATTTTTTGATTTTTATTTAAATTGTTATTTAATTTTTTTTCTTGTTCTTTTAAAAAAAAACTATTTGGTGCTAAAGTTTCATTACCTTTACAAATCCAGCTTTCAATAAGTGGAAAATTATTATTTTTTTTATAATTGATCTCTCCAGAGTAGCTTATTAATCTTGCCTCTTCTAAAGAAAACTGCCAGTTTGTATCATTTTCAAAATTAATTATTGGCACGTTTAAGTATTGTATTGAAGGATTGTTTATAGAAATAGAGTTATTTTTATGTCTAATTTTATAAAAAAATATTTTATAAAATTTATATAATATTTTTTTTATTATTTTTTTTATCATTTAACTTTGAATTATTTTTCCACCACTACTTAAGGTATAAATTTTGTCTGCAAATTTTTTAAGTGATTGTCTATGGGTGACAAGTATAATGGTTTGATTTTTATAATTTTTTTTAATTTTTGCAAAAATTTCTTCTTCTGTATCTCTATCAAGAGCACTTGTTGCTTCGTCTAAAATTAATATTTCTTTATTTCTATATAAGCACCTAGCAAGTGCAATTCGTTGTCTTTGGCCACCAGAAATTTTATAGCCTTTTTCTCCTATTTTTGTATTTAACTTTTCAGGTAAACCCTCGACGAAACTTCTCATATTCAGTATATCCAATATTTTATAAATTTTATCTTGATCAATATCATTTTCATTAACTCCATAGGCAATGTTTGAAATCAACTTTTCATCTCCTAAATTTATTTCCTGAGGTACAAATGCTAAATTTGATCTCCAAGAAGATAAATTTAAAAAAATATTATTATTGTCAGATAAAATTTCTCCTGAATTTGGCTTTAAAAAACCTAATAAAATATTAATAAGTGTGGATTTTCCACATCCACTTGTACCGAATATAATATTTGTAGTGCCTTTATCGAAATTTAAGTTTAAATTTTTAAATATAAATTTAGAATTGTCGTAGGAAAAAGATAAATTTTTAATAAAAATTTGTTTTTTTAAACTAATATTAATATCTTGATTATTTTCTAAATTTTCATTAACTGCATAATTTTTAAAACGATTTATTTCATCCTCTAATATTTTTATTGCTGGCCCAGAAAATTTAAGTCTATTTATTGAAGATAAAATTCTATTTGCTGAAGGCAACATTCTAAATCCAGATAGTGCAAACAAAGTTAAAGTTGCAAAATAATCATTTGAACCATTTGAAGTTTTGAAATTAATATATATAAAAATTAAAATTATGCTTATACCCAGCACCTCTAAAACTAATCTTGGTAAAGAATTTATTGCATCTACCTTATATGATATTAAGGCTATATTTCTTAGATTACCTACAAAGGTTCTAGAGAAAAAATTATTAGAATTAGTTAAATTTATATCTTTGAATGAAGTGAAGGCATGATTTAGGTCTATTAATTTTTTTGTATAAAATTCATTAATATTTGAGCCATAATTCATTAAATTTTTTTTAAAAATTATATAAAGAGTAAATCCAGATACGGTAAAAATACTTAGAAAATATAAAGTACTTTTAAAATCTACTTTAAATAAAATTAAAAGTAAAATAATCACCAATATTATTTCAGTAAAAAGAGCTACTATACATTTAAAATAAACTCCAAAGAAAGTATTAATATTTTCAATTACATTTCTTATATAATAATTTGAATTAAATTTAATAAACTCAATGTAGTCTAAAGTTAAGTATCTTTCAAAATACTTGGATGTTAGATCTACGACAGCAAAATTTATAAACTTACTAGTTAGAAGTGAAAAAATGTAAAGCAGAATATTTTTGATTAAAAAAATTATAATAACAATTATAAGTAAATAAAGAATAGTTTCTTCATGAGCTAAACTTAAATCAATAAAATCAATATTTTCATTAATAAAATTTGGCTCAAAAAGTGTTTTCATTATTGGAAAAATTGAAACAATACTCAAAGTCTCTAGTATTACAGTAAGAATAGAAATAACAAAAATTGAATTTATTCTTGTGATTATTTTTTTATCTAAATATTTATATATTACTCTCATTTTAAAAATAATTTTTATTCTTTATAACTTGAAACCAATCAATTATTTTATCTAACTCTACAGCGAAGTTTGATAATTCAAAAGAATTAACCTCCTTTAAAACCTTTTTATTATCTCCATGGGTATTTAAAACATCAGCTGAATTTCTATTTACATTTCTAATTTTAATTTTACCAACCTTTTTTTCAATTTGAGCCAAAACATTATTTATTAATAAAGGTCTATTTGAACATATATTATAAATATTATTTTTTTTGGTTTTTTTATTCAATATTTGAGTTAAAATTTTTACAACATCATTTATTGAGGTAAAATCTCTTAGATGATTACCTTGATTATTTAGATAGAAATATTTTTTTTTAAAATGAGTTTTTAATACTTTCAGAATAAACATATCTGGTCTACCCCAAACCCCATATACAGTAAAAAAACGTAAGCCTATAAATGGGACTTTTAGTCTTTTTGAATAGTAATTAGACATGTTTTCATTAATAACTTTACTATAACCGTAAATATTTTTTGGATTTGTCATACATTTTTCATTTGTCGGATATATTTTTGTATCTCCATAAACGGAGCTTGAAGAAGCGTAGATTACTTTTTTAAGATTTTTATCTTCTATATTTTCAAAAAGATTTGCAAAACCTAATATATTTGTATTTAAATATTTTTCTGGGTTTACCAATGAGTATCTTACACCTGCTTGTGCAGCAAGATGAATTATAATATCAAAATTTTTATTTTTTAAATAATTTGATAATTTAATAGATGTAATATCTATTTTTTGAAAATGAAAATTTTTTTCTTTTTTTAAAAGCTCTATTCTTTTTTTTTTAAGTTTAATTGAGTAATATTTGTCAAAATTGTCAATTCCAAATATTTTATTTTTTTTAAATTTAAGTAAATTTTGAGAAAGATGAAATCCAATAAAGCCGGCAGCACCTGTAATTAATATTTTCATAATAACTTAAAATAATTTTTTATTATATATGTTCCAAATAACAGCAAGAGAGTCTGTTTTTGGTTTAGATTTAAATTTTGAATATAGTTTATTAATATTTGCTGAATTATATTTTATATCATTATTTCTTTTTAAATTAGAGTTTTGTAAAATATATATATTCTTTTTAATATTAATTTTTTTCAAAAATAAATTAATTAGTTTTTTTAGCTTAAAGGTTTTTCCAGTAGCTATTACAAAATCATCTGGTTTTTTAATGTTAGATATTTTGTAAATAAAATCCACGAATTCAGGGGCCCAACCCCAATCTCTACTTATATCAGTATTTCCTAATAAAATCTTATTTGACTTTCCTTTTTCTATTTTTTTGATCTGATTTACAATTCTTTTAATAACAAATTTTTTTGGCCTCAAATATGACTCATGATTGAATAAAATTCCATTAGATATCCAGATATTAAAAGTTTCTCTATAATATTTTGTCAAATAATAACTCACAGTCTTTGATAATCCATATGGACTTTGTGGATTAAATTTACTCGTTTCTGAAATCTTTTTTTGTGATCCAAAACACTCACTCGAAATTGAATTGTATATTTTAATTTTTTTACCGATAATTTTACATGCCTCCAAAATAAAAAAAATATATTTAATGTTTAAATTTAAAGTTTTTATTGGATTATTCAAAGAATAGTTGACTGAAGTAATACCAGATAGAAAAAAAATTTTGTCGCATTTTGAAATTTTAATTACTTTAAAAATCTTCTGAAAATTAGGTTTATTGATTACAAAAAAATTTTTTTTTTTTAAATTTATATTTAAAATTTTAAAATTTTTAGTTTTATTTATTGGATATCTTGAAACGCCAAAAACATTATACCCTTTTTCAATTAAAAGCTTTGCAAGATAAGCCCCGTCTTGGCCTGTTATACCAAATATTAAAGCTTTTTTTTTCATGTGATTCGTGAATAAATCTTTTGCGTTTCCAAAGCATTTTTTTTCCATGAAAAATTTTCTAGATGATCTTTATATAATTTTATCATTTTATTTTTTTCTACATTATCAAATATTAAATTTTCAATTTTTAAAGTAATATCGTCTATATTATAAGGATCAAAGTACTTAATTATATTTGATCCAACTTCTTTTATGCTGCTAGTATTACTAGCAATTATTGGACAATTCATATTCATAGCCTCCAACAAAGTCAAACCAAAGCCTTCATAAATTGAAGGACAAACATACAAACTAGCTTTTTTATATAAATAATTCAGTTGATAATCATTACCTGAAAAAAATTTAATTTTTTCTAAACTGATATTTTCTTTTTTAAAAAAATTAATCTCGTCATTTGTAAAGTCTATATTTCCAAAGCAAATTAAGTTAAAATTAGAGTTTATTTTTTTTGATGATGAAAATGCTTTAGCCAATGAAATAAAATTTTTGTATTTAAATCTATCTCCTACAAAAAGTATGAATGGGTCTCTCAAATACACATTATCAATTAACTCATAATCTTTTTTTTCAGGTTTTCCCAACAAAATTACAGAAATTTTTTTATCATCTAGGTTATAGTACTTAAGTAAATCTTTTTTTGTATTATTTGATATACAAATTATATGATCAGCCCTCTCCAAAGTTTTTTGTCTAAAAGTTCTTAAATTTTTAAAATTATATTTTTTTTCAAATATTTCATAAATTAAATCATAAACAGTAATAACAACTTTTGATTTATAATCTTTATAATCCTTATAATATGTTGAATGAATAATGGCTGGTTTTTTTATATTACAATAAATTCTAAAGTATTTTTCATTAACTATTTCTGATATTTTTCTTGTAAATCTAGGATGTTTATTTATTGAGATATAATTTTTCTTAAATTCAGAACTTATACTTTCTAAATAAGAATTGTTTGAGATTGGTGCTATAATTTTTGGTGAAAATTTATTTTTTTCAATATTCTGCAATAAATTAATAAAATATTTTGATATCCCACCGAACCTTTGTAAAAAAAATATTTGAGGATCATAAAATACATTTTGTGGGGGGTTAGATAATTTCAAGTTTATAGCCTTTTATGATTAAAGATAAATTTTATGATAATTGTAATCAATATCATAAATTTATTTTGTTTGTTATCTAATCTAATTCGAGTGCACTCAACTAGATGATCAAAAAATTTAACTTTGCTAGAATAACCGCCTCTTTGAAATATACCAAAAAGCTCATTTTTTTTTGATGAAACACCTTTCATTTTATGGTGCACAATCATTCTATAGAAGTAATCATAATCTGCTGAATATTTATATTTTAAATTATATTCTCCCAAAATTTTTGCTGCTTGCCTTTTTATAAAAAAACCAGTTGAATGACTTGAATAAAACCCCCAAGTATAAAATATTTTCCACCTTTTATACCCATGCAGAACACCCCAATGTTTCTTAACAGCACCGAAGAAAAAATCAGCAGATTCATATTTATTATAATATGAACATAAATACTTCAAAGATTTTTTTGTTAAAGTATCACCTGAGTTTACAAAACCAATCAAATCACCTTTTGCTAATTTTAAACCTTTATTAAATGCATCATAAATTCCCTGATCTTTTTCTGATACTAAAACGCTTATAAAGTCTTTGTATTTTTTAATAATCTCCAAAGTTAAATCTGTTGATCCACCATCAACTAAAATATATTGAATATTTTTATATTCCTGATCAATTACACTTCTTATTGTATTTTCGATATTTTTTTCATCATTTAATACAACTGTAATTATTGAAATTAAAGGATTAACTGAATTTTTATTCATTTTATTAAATTAAAAATTCTTTCTAGATTTTTTTTAGAAGATTTACTAAAAAATTTCTTTGATTTTTTATATTTATCTAAATAAAGACTGCTTAAACCAAAACCTGCAAAAAGTATAAAATCACTAATTGTATATATTGATTTTTTCTTGATAAAATAGCACTCAGCTTGAAGTAAATAATTTTTAGTAAAATTTGTCTCTATATCTTGTAAATCTACTTTTGGTAAATTTTGTATTTGATTTAATTCAAATTCATTATCTCCATAACTAGGAAAAATTGTATAAAGAAAATAATCTTTTTTATATAATTTTTTTTGAATGGAATAAAAAGATTCAGTAAAAACAGAATTATTTATGTTTGCTTCAATTTGAATAATTAATGGAGAAGAGCAGCTAATTATTGAGTGCAAAACTTTTAATTCAAATCCTTCAACATCAACCTTAATCATATCTGGTTTTGGTAATTTATAAATTTTAAGAAAGTCCTTAAAACTATATACATTTATTTTTTTTGATTTAGGATAATATAAATTAGATAATTTATTTTTTTTACTTTTTGTTAATGAGAAAGTTGAAATGGTAGATAATTTACTTTCAAAATAGTTTAGATAAGAAGTTTTGTCAGAAATAGCAGTATTATATTTATTAATACTTTTATGATCAAAAAAGTATTGTTTTAATTGTTTGTAAGAATAGTCTAAATTTTTATTTGGATCAATTAAGTAAACATTTGCAAACCCATCAAAGTTTATAAGTTCTGGTAAAATTCTTTGACCTGCACCAATATCAAATAAATTAAATTTTTTACTTTTTAAATTTTGAAAAAAAGGGCTTAGTTTTTTGGATTTTTTTTTTAATTCTAAAAATTTAAGTTTTCTTAAAATTCTTTTTTTTATGTTATTTAATCTCATTTTAAAAATTTGTTAGTAATTTTATCAAATATGTATTAAACGTCTGATAAATATGAAATACCTAATTAATAAACCAAATTTGTCAAATTTGGAAAAAGAATATATTTTAAAAGCTTTAAAATCAACATGGTTATCAGCCAATGGTGAAAATACAAAAATTTTTGAAAAAAAGATATCAAAAATCCTAAAAAATAAATATTGTTTAGCAGTTCAAAGTGGAACTGCATCCTTGCATTTGGCATTAAAAAGTTTGGGTGTTAAGTCTAGTGATAAAGTAATTGTTCCAAATTATACATGCGTTTCAAATTTATCTGCAGTAGCTCAATGTGGCGCAACTTCAATTCTTGTTGATGTTGAAAAAGATACTCTTGGTTTAGATTATGAATTGGTAAAAGAAGCTTACAAAAAATATAAACCAAAATATTTACAGCTTGTACATGTTTATGGTTTTCCAGCAAAAGATACACATAAAATAATTAATTTTTGTAAAAAAAATAAAATAAAAATTATTGAGGATACAAGCGAGGCTTTAGGATCTACAATAAATGGGAAAGTTGTTGGGTCTTTTGGGGATATAAATGTAACTTCTATAAGGTCTGAAAAAATGATTGGAGTGGGAGAAGGAGCAATTATTTCAACCAATATTAAAAAAATATTTGAGAGATTTACTTTACTAGCATCTAGGTCAGCTCCATTTAGAACATCTAAAGATCCTTATTGGAAAAAGTATTATGTGTCAGGCGAAGGATACAACTACTTAATGCCTCATCTTTTGGGATCTGTTGCAAGAGGCCAAATCGAAAGATTTGAAAAAGAACTTATCAAAAAAAAAATCAAAGTAGGTAAAATTTATATTAAAGAGTTGAAAAAAAATAATTTAAACTATGGTCAACAAATTTCTAATAAATCAAAACCAGTTTATTGGTTAAACTCAGTTATGTTTACAAAATTGAAAATAAACAAAATAAGAAAGATTGGTGAAAACTTAAAAAAAATTGGAATAGAAGTTAGATCGGGTTTTTGGCCACTGAACCTTTTAAAATCATTTAAATCTCATTACATTACGAAAAATAATATTTCTCAAGACGTTTTTAATAAAATTTTAATTCTGCCCTCTTCTTTTGATTTGAAAGAAAAAGATATAAAATTAATAATTGAAAAAATTTGTAAGTTTCAAAATAAATAATCAAATTTATTAAATCTCTCTACATATTGCAAAAAAATTAAAGATCTTTCACTATTTCCATTAAACTGAGATCTTTTATGAAAACCATTTGTGAAAACAACGTACAAAGTGTTTTCTGGAACACATACTATTTTTTTTTCAAAATTAAAATTTTTAAATTCTTTATCTGTTTCATCAAAATTTTCTGAATTTACATAAAAATTAACAAAATTATTATTAATTTTATGAGAGGATAAAACATACTCTAATGGTGCATCCTCAATAGTTATTTCATGTGGAGCATAGTAAAGTTTAAAATGAGGCAAAAATCTATCTGAATGTAAGTAAGTAGCTCCTTTTGTTTTTTTTTCTTTAGAATTTTCTTTCTGCTTTAAATACCTAAATTCCACTGTAGGCTCTACAATTTTTCCATAAATTTCTTTAGAAAATTGACTGCTATATTCATTTAAAACCCTAAAATTATAAATAGAAGTTGGCCCCATAATTTCATTAACCTCATCAAAAAATTTTGGGTTGAAAGGTTTTTTTAACCAATTTTTTTCAAATTTATCATTTTTTTTTAATTCATCAAAATATTCCAAAATTTTAGATCTTTCTTTTTGTGGCAAAGCATTTTCAATAATTAATAATCCATTGTTTGACAAAGAGGAAAACATTTCATCTGTAATTTTATAATTGTCATTATAAATTTTAAAATTAGTTTCACTTATATTATGCGTTATTTCGCTAAAAAAATATTTTTTAAATGATTTATTCTTTCTTGATTTATCTAACCAAAAATCAAGATGTTTTTTTCTCAAATTTAAGTCTTTATTTTTTATAAAAAATTCGACACCTGGTGTTCTTAAAACTCGTCTATTTATATAATTTTTAATTTTATTAATTAAATTCATTCTTAAAATATATATACTCTTTAGAATTAATAAAATCACTCAAGTTTTTAATAATTTTTTTATGATGATTGAGATCAAATTCTTTCAGCCAATAGTCATACATTTTTGGTGTAAATTGAAGAGGTTTTTTTTTGTTAAAAATAAAGTATTTCTCAGGATCATTAAAAAATAAATTATTTTTAAATAGAAAATATTTCATGAAATGAAAGCGATAAAGATCTTTTAAATTAATTTTTTTTTTATATTTGTTGAGATTATTTAAAATTTTTTTGTAATCTTTTAAATTTTTTGGATTAATAGAAAACTTGTAATCTATATGTGGATTATTTTTTGATGCACTAATAACATTTATTCCATAAGCAGGTATTTCTGAAGCAATAGAACCATATACAGTTAACACATAATCAATTCCTAATTTCAGAAGTTTATTGTTTGTAAAATTTTTACTCAGATACTTAACTTTTTGGTTTTTTTGTAAAAAATTATTTATTTCATTTTTTGTAATTTCATTTGATGTTGGATGATCTTTAATATACCAGTTATAGTCAGTACCCTCTATTATACCTTCTAGGAAATTGAACCACTCTTTAAAGTCAGAAAAAAAATGATTTCCATAAATATGTGGACTATCTACAAAATTATGCGAAAAAATAACTACATTTTTCTTTTTTGTATTTTTAATTTTTTTGAATTTTATATTTGTATAAGTTTTTTTTTTTAAATAAAAATATTTTCTTTTACCAATTAAAATATCTTTAATTATATCTTTCCCAATCATAATATTTTTTTTTTGTATTTCTTTAGGAAATTTTTTAAAAAATTTTTTATAATATTTAAATTCTATATCAGAACCATTTATTTTTTTTTTATGATTAATTGATGAACTTAAATTATAGAGATTCATATTTGAAGCAGAAAAACATTTAATCTTTTTAGAATTTGCTATTCTCAATGGAATTCCAGTTAAATAAACAGCATGGCAAACACATATTCCTTCGATATGATTCTTTTTAAAATATTCTTCCCAAAAGAAAAACAACATCATGCTTTTTTTAAAAAAATTTTTAAATTCTGTTGTATTCAGATCTAAAGTTGGAAGAGAAAATTTTTTTAAATAACTATCGTAAATTAAGTCGCCTATCCAAATATTATTAACCTTAAACATTTCTAACTTTTTCAAAGAAGGTTTATTAGAGTAAAATAAATTATATATATCATTACATTTATCATAATAAGCATTTTTAAATTTAGGCTTGATAAATTCATCTGTTCCAAACATTCTAAATATTTTAAACGTTCTGACATTTAAATAAGATCCTAATTTCCAAAGATACTTAGAAATTTTTGGAGGATCTAATCTGTTCATTAAATCATGAGCCTCATAAGCAACAACTCTGCAATTTTTTTCTTTTTTAAAATAATTTACTACATATGAAAAAATAATATGGATCACAGCCCAACCATTAAATTCAATTAAAAAAATATTTTTACTTTTATTAGGTTTATGACCAAAAATTTTTTTATTATGATTATTGAAATTATTTATTAATTTTTCTCTTAATTGTTTTTCTGACATTATTAAATTTAGTTATTTAAAAACCTTAATTTAATTTTAGATTTTTTTATTAAAGTCTGAAATTAATTTTCTAATTTCATTAATTTTCATAAAATGAGTATTTGTTCCACTATTGTAACTAAAATTATTATCAATACTTTTACATTTCATTTTTTTTTGAAGTAATTGAATATCTTTAGAGTTTAAATTTGGATAAATTCTATAGTGATCTTTAAATTCTAATGTATTTTTTGCCTCAGCTTGACTTATAAGTTCCTCATGGATTTTTTCTCCAGGCCTGATCCCAACTACTCGAAAGTAATTTTTTTTTCTAGTTATTGCTTCTATTAGATCTTTTATATTGAAGCTCTTTAATTTTGGTACAATTATTTCACCACCTGTTGCACTTTTAATGCCATCCTCTACCAATTTTATGGCATGAGACATGGATATATTGAACCTTGTCATATTTATGTCTGTTAATGGAAGTTTTTTTTTATTTGAATAAGTGTCTAGAAAAAATGGAATAACTGAACCTCTGCTACCCATTACATTTCCATATCTAACTACTGAAAAACTTAAGTTTCTCTTACCTATGATATTGTTGGCTGATAAAATTAATTTATCAGAACAAAGTTTAGTGGCTCCATAAAGATTTATTGGAGAAGATGCTTTGTCTGTTGATAAAGCAATTACTTTTTTCACTTTAGAATCAATACATGCTTCAACTAAATTTTGTGTTCCTACAATGTTGGTTTTTATAAATTCAAAAGGGTTGTATTCTGCAGTTGGCACTTGTTTTAAAGCAGCTGCATGAATTACAAATTCAATACCTTCCAATGCCCTTTTTAATCTTTCTTTGTCTCTTATATCTCCTATAAACATTCTTATATTTGGGTGTTGGAAATTTTTTTGATTAGACATTTCAAACTGTTTTAACTCATCACGACTAAAGACAACTAATCTTCTAAAATTTGGATGTTTTTTAATTATATAATTTATAAATGCTTTACCAAAACTTCCTGTTCCACCCGTAACTAATATCGATTTATTTTTAAACATTATTTGCCTCTTATTCCTATTAAGCCTTCATCTACATCTAAAAGATTTGATATTTTTTCTCTTTCATCCTCACATCTTTTAATATTTTTAAATATGTTATTTAAAATATCATAATAATTTTTGAGATCTTTATCATCATGAGAAATACAAGTATATACTGTATTAGATGCTAATATTCTTTTTTTAACCATTTCTTGTGAAATATAGGATTTATAAGCGTTATGGTTTTTTGATTTAAAAATAAAATTTGGTAAAGCATCCAGTCCTTGAACGTTTATTTTTAAACCATTATTTTTACTTATTTTTAACCAGTTTTTTTTAATTTTTTTTCCTGTAGCTGATATCAGTTTCCATGATTTAATTTTTTCCATTTGTTTTAGTGTTTCTAAAGCTGCAATTGGACCTATACGTTCAGTCCAAAAAGTACTACTTATAAATGTTTTTTTTGAGGCATCCATTATATCTTTTTTACCTAGTACAGCGTTTATGGCATATCCATTTCCAAGAGCTTTACCTAAAATTAAAATATCTGGATTTACATTATAATTCAAATGAAGTCCTCCAAAACATCCTCTAAATCCACTGGTGCATTCGTCAAATATTAAAATTATATTTTTTTTATCACATAGTTTTCTTATTTTTTTAAGAAAATTGTTTTTTGGTACATAATTTCTTTCAACTTCCATTTTTATTATTCCAATATTTTTATCTTCAACTAATCTTTTTAATTGCTCAAAATTATTGTATTCAAAAGGAAAAACAGTATTTTTTAAATTTCTTGGAACACCACTTATAGACAAATTTTTCATTAAATGGTTATCCAAATTTTTTTTATCAGACAAATTGGTTGATAAATACCAATCGTGCCAACCATGATATCCACAAATTGCGATATTTGATTTTATTGAATAAGCTCTAGCAATTCTTATAGCTACCGCATTGGCTTCTCCTCCAGATCTAGTAAACCTCGCTTTTTCTGCCCATTTGTGCATATCTAACAATTTTTCAGCCAGAAAGATTTCCTCAATAGAATTGAGCGAAGACATATTGCTTTTGAATAAACTTTGTTTAATTTTATTCTCAACAGGTTGATATGAATAACCAAGAGTATTAGTTCCTATTCCCATTAAAAAAATATCTTTATATTTTTTATCTTCAAGGTCCCAAATATTAATTCCTTTTGCTCTTGAAAAATATGCTGGCCATAACTGAGGTAAGTGAAGATCTGGGTTTTTTGAAAAAAGCATTGTGCCACCTGGAATTACATTATTTGCTCTTTTCCAGTATTTCTGTCCCAAATTAATTTTCATCCCTAAATTTCTATTTTCAAACTTAAATTTTGTAAAAAAATTTTTATTTCTATCTGAAAAATCTAAAATTTTTTTTAGTGAAACCATATGATTATAATTAAATCTTTCCAATAATTTTTCTAAGAAATAAAAATCTTCTTTTGTATCTACTGTTAATCTTAAATTGGAATAATTTTTTTTTGACTCATAATTATATATTTTATATTTTTTTTTGTTATGAAAGCTGGGTGTAACATGTTCTTTATCTAAATTTGAGATTTTTGAAGACTTTGACAGATTTATCAATTCCGATTTAAAGATTTCAATATCCATACCATCCGGATATGTTGGTTTAATTGTATTAGATAAGTATTCATAATTTCCTGAAAAAAATTTGTCTATAAGTACATCCATCAACCTGTAGTCAATCAGTGGACAATCTGAAGTTATACGAATAATATTTTGTACTTTATATTTTTTTGAAGCTTCTAAATATCTTGATCGAACATCTTTATCTGATCCTCTAAAGATCTTTACACTATATTTTTTACAAATTTCTAATATTTCATCATCATGCTTATTTTTTGTACATGCAATTATAAGACTATTGATTTTTTTAGATTTTAAAATTCTTTTAATTAGTATTTCCAGAAGTGTTATATTGTTTATTTTCTTAAGTATTTTTCCTGGAAATCTTGTCGAATTGTATCTTGCTTGAACGATTACTGATATATTTTTATTTACCATTTCCTAGGATCTATTATTTTTTTATTTTTTGAAACAAATCTACTTAAATCAAAATTTTTATTTTTACTCAAGCTAGAAAGATTTTGCTTGAGTTCTTCTAAACTTTCAACGCCGATTGTTAGAAAATTAATACTTTTTTGCTTTTTAACAAAAAGCAAGCATGCCTCTTTTAAATCAAAATTTTTTTTAGCACACCAGTTATATAAATTTAAGATAATTTCATATAATTTTTTATTATTTTTTAAAGACTTAAGTGTTTCCGGATTTTTGGTTAATATTCCTTGGAGAAATATAGATCTTGCCTGAATTTGGATTTTCATTTTTCTAAGTTTCAAAATGATTTTTTTCTCTAAGAATCTTCTATCAATTATATTTATTGGAAGCTGAATAATGTTTGGGGTGAATTTTTTAAATATTAAATTTAACTCGTTAGTTTCATAAATAGATACTCCTAGTTTATTTACTAATCCAATTTTTTTTAAATACATTATCTTTTTTAATAATTGATTACCATATTTTGATTTTAAATCTTTTGAGTTGTGAAGCAAAAGTGCATAAAATTTATTTGCTTTATAACTTTTTAATTCCTTTATTAATTTTTTTTCTAAATCATCTATAAAATTTTTTTTGTTTTTTTTTGGTAATTGTATTTTTGTAATAATGTTTAAATCCTTAAAATTTAAACTATTGATGAATTTTTTTGATAAATTATATGAAAAAGAAGTATCTAAATATTTAATGTTTTTTTTTCTACAGTAATTTAAAATTCTATTAGCTTCATAAAAATTTTTAATTTTACTATTTATTAAGCCATAATTTTGGTTGAAATTTGCTGTTCCTATAACTATTTTCATTTTCTGAAAAAACTAAGAATAGAATTAATAACATATTTTTGTTTTTTTCTTGAAAGTTCAAAATAAATTGGAAGACTTACCGTATGTTCATAAAAATATTTGGCATTCTTTCCAATAAATTTATCTTTAAAAACTTTAAATTTATAAATTGGAATATAATGATATTGAATGTAAATTTTTTTTTTCTTCATGAATTTAAGAAAATTGTCTTTTTTCCTTAAATTAAAATTTTTTATTTTAAGAAGATACAAGTGGTAGGCTGATTTCAAATTTTTATCATATTTAATAACTTCAATTTTATTATTTTTTAAAAATTTATTATATAATTTTGCAATTTGTTCTCTTTTCTTAATGAACTTATTTATTTTAGTAAGCTGACTTATGCCTAATGCACATTGAATATCTGATAATCTGAAGTTCAGACTTGGCTCAATGATATCATATTTCCAATGTTCTTTTGACCTTTTAATACCTATAGAGCGGTAAATTTCTAACTTATTGTAAATTTTTTTAGAATTCGTAGTCACTGCTCCCCCCTCACCTGTAGTAATTGATTTAAGAGGATGAAAAGAAAAAGTTGATATATCTGCATGTTTGCACGAACCAATTTTAAAAGTTTTATTATTTGATTTATAAGTCGATCCAAATGCATGGCATGCATCCTCAATTATATAACAGTTAAATTTTTTTTTTAATTTTTTAAAATTTGTAGCATTTACCGGATAACCACCATGATACATTGGCACTACTAGCTTTAATTTTTTTATTTTATATTTTTTACAACAATCTATTACATCGTTCGGGGTCATCTGACCATTGTTTGGATCAACATCTGCGAGATAAACCTTTGCACCAAACATTTTTGCAATACTGTAAGAAGATACAAAGGTGATGCAAGGCATAATAATTACATCATTTTTTTTTAAATTTATTGATTGAAAAGCTAAATAAAGTGCTGCTGTACCACTGCTACACACAGTTGAGTATTTTGACTTTACAAATTGACTTATTTTATTTTCAAATTTTTTAACATATGGGCCAGTAGTTACTTTGTCATTTTTTAAGGCTTCAGTAACAGCAACTATATCTCTCTTTTCAATATATTGTTTTCCGTAAGGAATTATTTTATTCATTTTATAAATGTTTTGTTTTTAAAGGGTAATTTTTTTTTATACTAAATTTTGATTTTTTTCCGATTAATTTTTCATAAAACTTTGGATCTAGTCCATCTGATGGTCTAACAACTTTTATATTTTCATGTGAAAATTTTTCTCCTTTCTTTATATCTTTTAAAGAAAATATTGACCTTCTAAATTTTATATTTTCAAGTTCTTTTTTTGATCTGAAGAAATTTTTATTTTTTATTAATTCATAAATTTTTAATAAATTCTGCTTGTATTCATAAATCTCTTTACCTACCAAAGAAAAATGAGAGTCTAAACCTTTTTTCTTATTTAAAGCAATGTGTTTTTCAAATATCCTTGCGCCTAAAACAACTGCTGTTGAGGATATAGAATTATCTAGAGAGTGATCTGATAAACCTACATTGCAATTAAATTTTTTTTTTAATAAATTAATATTCATTAGATTAAAATCCTCAATATTAGATGGATAATTGCTAACACAATATAATAACGTTACGTTTTTTGCTCCGTATCTTTTGGCAGTATCATAAGCTGTTTTGATTTCTTTCAAGTTTGCTAGTCCAGTTGAAATTATCATGTCTTTTTTTTTGGAAGCAATTTTTTTAATTAATGGCAAATGTGTTATTTCGAATGATGCAACTTTATAATAAGGACAATTAAGATTTTCTAAAAAGTCTACTGCTGTTTCATCAAATGGAGTACTAAATATTTTTATTTTCAATTTCTTTGCATACTCGAATAATTCTTTATGCCAACTAAACGGTGTATGTCCTTCTTGATATAAATCCCACAAGTAATAATTTTTCCAAGGCCCTTTGTTTATTTTAAAATATTTATTTCTTGATTTTAATGTGATTGTTTCTGGGGAATAAGTTTGTAATTTTACTGCATCAGCACCATATTTTTTTGCATTATAGATTAATTTCTTCGCGTTTTGTATTTTTCCATTATGGTTCGCAGAAATTTCAGCAACAAAAAATGGTGATTTAAAATTCATTTAATTAATATATAAAAAAAGTATGAGAATTAAACTAATTAAAGCTGATATTAATGATAGTAACTTTTTATTAAAATTAAGAAATTCAGAGGATCTTAGAAAATATTCGAAAAATAACGAGTTAATTAGTAAACAAAATCACTTGAAATGGCTTATCAGTAAACTAGATGATAGTAAAAATCAAATATTTGTTATCAAACTTATTAATAAAAAGTTAGGATATATAAGGCTTCAAAAAAAAATAAATTGGGAAGTTTCCATAGGAATTTTAAAAACATATAGAAATAAAAAAATCGGTAAACAGGCGCTATTAATTCTAGAAAAAAAATTTAAAAAAATCAAAATATTTGCAAAAGTTCACAAATTAAATACGAACTCATTAAGCTTTTTTTTATCTTGTAATTATTATATAAGTAGAAAAAATAAAAATTTTTATATAATGAAAAAAAATAATCATCTTAAAATTATAGAAAGTATAAGTAAAATTAGATCTAAAAATAACTCTAATTGGATGCAAATTTTAAAAATTGCCTTTAAATATTCTCCAAAAGAAGCATCAAAAGCAATGAAGAATATTTATTATTATGACAAGAAAATTTCACAGTTAGTGAAAAAACTTAAATAACAAAAATTCAAAATATTCCTAAAACTTTTTGTAATCAATATATTGTTTTCCATAATTAGATTATTGATCTTATAATTTTATATCAAAACAAAAAGTTTTTTTTTTATTTTTGACATGATTTTTTTATTAGTCGAGTTCAAATTGTTTTATGTAGTTTTTTTTAAGATTTTTGTTCTGAAGTTTTTTATCTAAAATACATTCACCTATAACTAAATAATCTAATTCAGTTGCCATAAAACAATTAAATGCATCTAATGGGGTACAAACAATTGGTTCTCCCCTAACATTAAATGATGTATTAATTACGATCGGACAACCAGTTTTTTCCTCAAATTTTGATATTAAATCGTAAAAAATTCTATTTGTATTTTTATCGACAGTTTGAACCCTCGCGGAATAATCAACATGAGTTACAGCTGGTATTTCTGACCTCTTTACATTCAATTTTTGAATACCAAAAAGTTCATTTTGTTCTTTTGTCGCTTCTATTTTTTTTTTTGGGTTTATATTAGATACTAGTAGCATATAAGGACTAATACTTTCCATCTCAAACCACTCTGAAACATTCTCTTTTAATATAGATGGAGCGAAGGGCCTAAAACTCTCTCTGTATTTAACTTTTAAATTTAAGTTTTTTTGCATTGTGTCAGATCTTGGATCACCTAAAATTGATCTATTTCCTAAGGCTCTAGGGCCAAATTCCATCCTTCCTTGAAACCAACCAATAGCTTTTCCTTTTGATAAATATTCCGATGTATTGTTTATCAAATCATTTTGAGAAAATTTACTATATTTAGCTCCTAATAAATTTAGTGTTTTTTCTATATCATCTTGTGAAAATTCACATCCTAGATAAGAACCCTGCATATCATCATCTGAATTCACATCTCGTTTATTTTTCTGTTCATTATAATACAGCGCTAATGCAGCACCTATCGAACCTCCTGCGTCTCCAGCTGCAGGTTGTATCCAGATATTATCAAAAATTTTTTCTTTTAAAATTTTTCCATTCGCAACACAATTTAATGCTACACCACCAGCTAGACATAAGTTTTTAATTTTAAACTCATTACAAATTGATAAAGCTAATTTTATCATTATTTCCTCGGTTATTTTTTGAATAGAGGATGCAATATTCATATGAAATTGGGTAATCTCATCATTTTTTGGATCTCTAGGTTTTTGACCAAATAAATCGTGAAATTTATCATTAGTCATTGTTAGACCAGTAGCGTAATTAAAATATTTTTGATTTAATCTAAAAGTACCGTCTTCTTTTATATCAATAATATTTTCTAATATTTTATCGACATATACAGGTTCACCATATGGGGCTAAACCCATTAGTTTATATTCTCCACTATTTACTTTAAAACCTGTGTAGTATGTAAACGCAGAATATAAAAGTCCAAGCGAATGTGGAAAATGTATCTCTTTTTTAATATCAATTTTATTGTCTCTACATACAGCAACAGTAGTTGTTGCCCATTCTCCTACTCCATCAGCAGTCAAAACAATTGCTTCATCAAACGGAGATGGATAAAACGCACTAGCAGCATGGCTTAAATGATGTTCAGAAAATAATATTTTCGTCTCGTCATTAAAATTCTCATCATGATTAACAAGATAATCAAAAATTAATTTTTTTTGGAAAAGTTTTTCTTTTAACCATACTGGCATAGCTCTTGAAAATGATTGAAATCCTTTAGGAGCAAATGCTACATAAGTTTCTAGTAATCTCTCAAATTTTAAAAAAGGTTTTTCATAAAAAACAATATAATCTACATCAGACAATTTTAAATTTGAATATTTTAAAACAAAACTTATAGCATTTGAGGGAAAACTAGAATCATGTTTTTTTCTGGTAAATCTTTCCTCTTGTGCTGCAGAAATAATTTTTCCATTTTTTATTAAAGCGGCAGCACTATCATGATAAAATGCTGAAACACCCAAGATATAGGTCATAAATTATAATTAAAAGATTGTGTAAATAAATGGAGCTACTGCTGTTCCTTGAGTCAACACAATCAAACCTCCAAAAATTAGAAGAAACAAAAGAATTGGAAATAACCAATATTTTTTTCTATGCAACATAAATCTGAAAAATTCTTTTATGAAATTCATATGCTTTGTAATCTAAAAGTTTTTAAATTTATTTCAATATTTCTTACCTATTAAAATAAATAAACCTCCATCTGAGCCAAGTTGGTTAAAAATCATAGATATTTGATTTACAATTCTTGAATAATAAGTACCCTCTGATTTTTTTTCGAAAATATCTTTATAATCATAATCAAAATCACTAGAGGGAATAGAGCTTATAAATTCAATATTATTTTCTTTAAACCATTTTAAAACTTCATCAATTGTATGAAGGCTTTCAATTGGATGAAAGTACTGATCTCTAATCCATGCTTTTTTTTCATCTTCATCTAGCTTTAATTTTTTCAATGTCGGATCAAAAATTTTTAATATTTTAGAACTAAATATTTTAGTCAAATATTTCCTTATAATGGTCCTAAATCTCCCAAATTTATTATATAATCCAATTAAAACATAACCATTTTTTTTTAGAGATTTAATAAAAATTTTAAATGCTAAATATGGATCTTTAGTATGGTGTAAAACACCATTGCACCAAATAAAGTCAAAACATTCATCAGACAAAACGTCATCAAAAATATCTACATTCAAAAATGTGATATTTGAAATGTAGTTTTTAATTGAAAAATTTTTAGCTAATTCTATAGATTCTAGAGTTGGATCCAAAGAAATAATTTTATTATTAGTTTCTATTGCAAAATAATTAGAAAGTTGACCAGTTCCACAACCAACCTCTAAAATGGTTTTATTATCTCCCATAAATTTCTTAAATTGTTTAGCCAAAACATTTCTATTTCCTTTCTCTAAAATTGTTCTTCTATCATCATTAATTTTATAATTTGGAAATGGAGTTATTTTATAAAAATCTGTAACCTTTTTAGTTTTGGTGTCTGTTACAGGATAAGATAAAATATTATCATTATTCACTAGATTTTTCTTTAAAAAAAACATTTAAAATATTGTGTATATAAAAGGTGCAAAAACTGAACCCTGACTTAATACAATCAAATCACCAAATAAAAAAAGAGTGATTATAATAGGAAACAGCGAATATTTTTTTCTTTTAAGAATAAATTTATAAAATTCGTTTATAAAGTTCATATTAAAATTGATCTTTCATTTCACTCTTTGAGTCTTTTTTTTCAATCCAATAAGATTTATGTTTGTTTGGTTTTAAGTTTAACAAATCTTTACCTGCAAATCTCATTAGCAAACCAATAGGCGTTATAACTAAAAAAAATACAATTGCCATTACGATTGGTGATATAAATTTTCCTAATAAAATTCCAAATTTAATCCAAGCTAAATTAAGAGGTGCTAAAACTCTAGGTTTTAATAATCCTAAAATTAAAAAAATTAGAGAAATTATTAAGGACCAAAACCTTATACCTTCATTATTAATTAAGGGATAAAACGCAATTATTAAAAAAAAAATAAAAAAAACCATACCAAAAATTTTATTTGGATCTTTTTTTATTTTATTTTCTCTCATTTAAGCTTTTTAGAGTTTGTATATTAATAATAATTATTTTCAATTAAAACTAATTAAATAAATTTAAATTTTTTTATTATCATTTTTTTTTAATAATATTGTTACGTTTTTATTTTGTTAGCCGAAATATAGCCTCCGCTACTTTTCTGTATCCTTCTTCATTATAATGATTTAACATTTCAAAAGGGAAAAGTTTTTTAGGATTTAATTCTTTTTTAAATACTTCTTCATGAATATCAATAAAATTAATATTTAAACTTTTAATATTTTTTTTCAAATCATTATAAATTTCTATATCATCATTATGATTAAAATATCTTCTTATTGGTAAATGAACCAGATAAAATTCAGAACTGTTTTGTATTGAAAAATCTTTTGCATATTTAATTACCTCAAAAAATTCTTCAGGTAATTTATTTCTATTTTTAACAGGTTCATTTTTGTTGAATAATTTATTTCTTAATTCATATAATTTTATAAATCTAAATAACTTAAAACTTGCATCTTTTTTATTTGCTACCTCTATCATTTCTTTTCCCAACTCATCAATTTTTTTTTGTTTAGTTTTTAAGTTTTGAGAAAAATTTTTATCTTTTAGATATTTTGTAAGTATAGGATTATTTAATTCCTTTTTAATATCTGCCAAATCATTGTCTGTAAAAAGCCATACAATTTTTTTAACATTTTTAGAGTAATATTCTTTTAACGAACCATACTCTCTTAAGGGCCCATTAGCACTATAACCAATCGAAATTACATTTTTTTTAGAGATAGTTCGTAATCTAGATGCAATATCATGTGGCCTGTTAACTGCAGCACCATGTGTCGCCGAATCTCCTACTAGAAGATATTCAATCTCTTTAGCATCCCATTCTTTATCAGGATTATTAAATCCATACCTATCAGACTTATAAATCATATAATAACCATTTTCATTTTGATAAATTGTATTGCTGTTTGCAATGCCTGAGAAAGGATAAATTTCTAAATCATCTTGATTTAAATAAACCCCTGTAGGGACTTTAACAGATGTAGTTTTGTCTTGTTTTTTTAAATCGTTATAAATTTCATTTAAAGTTCTTTTATCATAATCTAGACCTGTTTTTTCTTTATAAAGTTTTGCTTTATCTTTTGAGCTTGTATCAATGAATCTTTTTTTAAATAAATAATACTCAAAAGAATAAAAACTACATATTGAGACAATAAATATTAGAGTTATGTATAATTTTATTTTGTTATTTAAAAAAAAAGTAAATGTGGAACAAAATAATAATATAAAAGAAATAAAATAATATATATTATAATAACTCCTTCTAGTTCCATCCCAAAATATTTCTGATCTATATATAGTAAATAAAAGTAAAAAAAATGAAAAGATTAAAGCTAATGGTGAAAAATACTTGCTAATAAATTTTTTTATTATTTTAGTCATTTAATTGTACGTGTAATTTATGTTTTAATAATTATCTATGTATATCTTTATATATTTTTTAAAAAATTTTCATACTAAATTAATTAGTTGTTTATAAATTAAACTATTTTAAACTGATTAAAAATATCAAACAATAATAAAAAGAATATTTGATGTAAGTTCTCTTGAATATTAATTTTTTTTATTCCATCCAAAATTAAATGTATAAATCTTTATTTTCCAAGTTTTATTTATAAGATTCCTAGAAAGACTAATTAATTAAATCTTTATTTATTTTTAAAAAACTATTACAGATTTTTGTTTTTTTAATTTTATAACCACAGTAATTAAAATATATTTTTCTGAATTTTTCGTTATAAAAATCCATATCATCATTTAAATACTTTTTTTTTGTATGAAAAAATTCAATTTCTTTGACCGCTTCTAATATCTCTTCCGGGGTATTTGAAACACAATCATAACCACTCTTATTTAGATCTTCTAAAAATTGAAAATTTGACAAACCTTGCTTCAAAACTTCTGAGTAAGGTATAAATTTTCCAGTCTTTAAATCTTTAAATTTTTTTGGTATAATTAATTCTACATCTTCATCTGCTATCCAAAAAGAATGAATTTCCGAATAATTAACATGAAATCTTTTTCTTCTGTTGAGTGTGATGATATTATCCAAACCTAATCCAGAAGATATCATAAAGGAACAATGATAAGGTATAAAAATATCATTAAAATCATTTTTATCATCAGAATTATTATACATTATAATATTATCATCTTTTTGAGTTAAATCTTTATGACCAAAATTTAAGATCTTATAATTTTTTTTTGAAAGATATTGTGAAGCGAGCGAAAAACTTTTTAAATCACTATCTCGTAAATTTTTTTTAAATGGGGTGATTTTTTTTTCAAAATAATATTTAGGAGATCTTAAAATCAAACCAACATAATTATCAATATCTACTCCATTTTTTTTTAAAATTTTACTTCCTTCAATTTTTTCTCTTGAAGAAAAAATTAAATTTTTTTTACTCTCATCCAGAACGCCATAAATATCATGTATTTGCCAAGGTTTTTTCCATGAATTATTTTCCCTCCAGTGTCTATACTTAGCCAAAAATAAAAAACCAAGTGGAACCTTCTTAAAAAATAAAAATATTGGTTCAAGAAAAATTCTTGGAAGAATTATAAGTTTTTCTTTCCATTTTTTTAAAAAAAATTTATTGGCAATAATTTTATTTGGAAAACAAATATAAAGTGTTCTTTTTTTAGGATGAATTCCAGCTTCTATCTCTGATAAAAAAATATCTATATTTCTAGAAAAATGACCAATAGCTCTAGTTTCAATTTCGAAAATTTTAATTTTAATAAATGGATAAATAAAAATTATAATTAATATTAGTGGTAAACAAATTAATATATGTATAAATTTTATAATCTTATTCAAAATATTGTTATTCATAAAAATTTTTTTAAAATCGTTTTTTAAAAACTTAATTATAATAATTTTATTTTTCTTATATTATAATTTTATTTACAATCCGTAGTGATATTTTTTAATCATTAATATGAATTTTAAATCCTGCTAAGTCAGCATCTTTGTAAAATGTATTAACAGTTTCTAAAGATAATTTTGTTAAATCTTTTCCTAATAAATGAAATTTATTTATTATATCATAAGGAATTGTAATTATTTGACATCTACAATTTTCTGCTTGAAAGATGTTGTATAATTCACGAGTGCTTGCCCAGAGAATTTCTGATTTTGGTTTACTCTTAGAAATTTTTACTGCTTCAGCCATAATAGGAGAAGGATCTATACCAGTGTCTGAAATTCTTCCAGCAAAAATTGATAATATAGCTGGTGTATCTGAGTCGAGAACATTAACTACTGTATTTAATTGTTCGATAGTAAGTATGGCTGTAATATTACATATTATTTTTCTTTTTGATAGTGTCGCTATTAAATCTTTAGTTGATTCTCCTTTAGTATTTGTTATGGGAATTTTAACATTTAAATTTTCTCCCCATTTAGAAATTTCAATAGCTTGTCTTTCCATTTCAGCGAGATCATCAGCAAATATTTCAAATGAAACTGGTTTTTTTTGTGAAACTTTTAATACTTCAAATGCAAAATTTTTATAATCTGAAACACCATTCTTCCTCATTAGAGAAGGATTTGTTGTAAACCCTTTTATATATGTCTTATTACTTAAAGATTTGATATTTTCTAGATCAGCACCATCGGCAAATATTTTAATTTTTAATTTTTCTAACATATGTGATTACCATTTAGTTTTGTTATCTTGTAAAATTGGGTGTGATACCAAACAGTGCCAAATAACTGCTTGAAAACTCTCAGAAAATGGTGTGATAAGTTTATTATCGACATGAGGAATATTAACGCAAACATCGCCGTGTTTAAAAGTATATCCATCTGTTCTTCCAACAATACCAAAAATTTTTGAATTCTTTTTTTTTGCAAAATTTATTGATTTAATTAAATTAACACTTATTTTCTTTTTTAAATTACCGCCGCCAACAGACATTATAAAGATTGCATCTTTTTTACTTAAGTTACTTGATTTTAACCATTCTTCAAAACAAGTTTCCCATCCCTCATCGTTAATTCTAGCCGTTAATTCTGAAACATTATCGGTAGGACAATAACTTTCTACATTACAAATTTTTCTAAAATCATTAACTGCATGAGAACAATTTCCAGCACTACCACCTACACCAAGAAAAAATATTCTTCCACGCTTTTTTTTAATTTTAAAAATCTCTTCAGCTAATTTTTGGATTTTTTTTTTATCAATTAGTTTAGAAACAGTCTCTACACCGTAAAAAAAGTTATTTATATGTTTGTTTTTCATAAATAATTAAAAAAAATTTCGATATCTTTGTACCATCTTTTTTCAAATAAATTGATTTAAATTATTTAAACTTTTTTTTATTTAAATACAATTTATTTAATTCTTTAAACCAATTATTATTATAAAATATTGATTTATCATCAATAGAGATATCATGTGAAGGCTTACCAAAAATTAACTGATTATATTTGCAATTCCATTCCTTTAACTGTTTCTCTGTTAATCTATAACCCTTTGATTTTGCCTTACTTTGGTTGTCTTTACTTCTTCCCATATATCTTGAAGTAAAAAATTTTATAGTATGGCCCTGATCATAAAGTTTATTAATTACTTCTATTCTTGATTTATAGGGTTTTGACAATTTATAAAAATTTTTATTAGTCTTGCAAATTGTATTATCTATATCAATTAAAAATATTTTTTTTTTCATGATATTTGAAGTCAATAATTATTGATTAATTTTTTAATAAATGTACTCGTAATTTTTTTCAAATTCAAATTTTTAAAATTTTTATTTAATTTATTAATATTAAATGCTCTATAACCTTTATGGGGCATAGGACCTAGTCTTGGATTGTATGATAGGGAAATTTTTTTATTCGTAGAATTTTTAATTAAATTTGCGATTTGGAAAAAACTAATAACTTTTCCTGATGCAATATTAAAAATTCCCTTATAATTACCAAAAACTATTTTTTCCATAATTTTAATAAGATCCTCAATATATACATGGTCTCTCCTTTCCTCACCTTTACCAAATAAATTGATAAATTTTTTTTCTTTAAACTCTCTAATAAACTTATTTGGACCATAGCCATTATGAGTATCGTTTGGTCCATAAACCAAAGTAGGCCTAATGATTGTTAAATTATTTTTTGTTAACTTTTTAAACATTCTTTCCCTCGTAAGGTGCATTTGACCATGAAGACTCCTAGGAAAAGTTTTGGAAGTTTCGGTGATTTTACGCAAAGTGTCTGAATATACTGCATCAGAACTTAAATATATAAATTTATAAAATTTTAATTTTTTAAAAACTTTTATAATATTTTTAGCTATCTTAATGTTATAATTATACATTTCTTGATTTTTGACTGGCGCAAGGGCAGCTGCCATAAAAACTATATCATCTTTTCTAATTATATTTATTAATTTTTTAGCTTGGTTAAATTTAGATAGATCTATTGTTTTTTTTCTTATCATTAGTACACTTCTATTATTTTTAGTAAGGAATTTTTTAAAAGAAGATGAAATAAAACCACCACCTAAAATTATAAGTCTGTTATTTATTTTCATAGTTTTAATTAAAAAATACTGATGAACAAAAAGGTTATAATAAATTATAAATTCACTTGTTTTTTTATTTCATTAATTTTATTTACTATTTCGTTAATTTTTATAGGTATATTTCCCTTTTTTTCGCATTTGCACGAAGCTGCTATAATACCTACTATAGATGCCATTATTAAAGATTTTTCTTTGAATAAAGTTGCTGAAGAATAAGCTAATAAAGCATCTCCAGCACCATTGGCATCTTTTAAATTTTCAACAAATGGATCAAGAGTAATATACTCTGGCTTATTTTTCGCTATAGAAATTAATCCTCTCTCTCCAATTTTTAAAATAATATTTTTAGACTTAGAATTATTCATTAATTTATCTGCTAAAGATCTAATTGTTAAATCTTGTTCAAATAATGAATATCTTGCTTCTTGTTCAGTAGGGGTTATTAAATCAAAACCTTTAAAATCTAATATATTTCCCCATCTACTCGCAACTTGACTATCGGCAGCCTTAAATGCTTTTTTACTAATTGATTTTACAATTTCTTTACAGGATTGATTGTTAAATATTCCATGCCTATAATCTGCTATTACCAGAATATCATAATCACTCTTTCTCAATTTTTTTTTTATTTTATCTAGACTATTATTGCTGATTGGATGATTGCTAACATTATTTACTTTTAATAAATTATGATCTTTTGAAATATAAATACTTTTCTCAGTAGTAGGGCGATCGTACTCGTAAATAGGATTTAAATTTACTTTATATTTTTTTAGAATTTTTTTTGCTAAATTTCCTAATTTATCTTTATTTATAACTGTAGTTAGTGTGACGTTTTTGGAAAAGGATGCAAAATGTGCTGCAACTATTCCTGCTCCTCCTAGATAAGATTTCGAGCTCTTTTTAATTAAACTCAGTGTTGGACTTTTATGCAAACCTGCTACAGCTTCACATTCATTATGTGTATCTATAATTAAATCCCCTACAACATGTACTCGAATATTTTTAAAATTTTTTATAACCTCTTCTAACTTTTCAAAAGTATAATTATTAACTTCCATTAAATTTTTTAACTTATCATATTTTAAATTAATCTCATTTTCGTTAATTAGTTTTGTTGATGACAAAACAACATCGCCAGGTGTAAAAAGCATTTTGCCACCAAATTTTTTTAAAATTTGTTTTTCTTTTTCAGTTAGAGGATTTGTACTATTAAAATATTCGTTTCCTTTTGCAAAATAATGAGGTTTTACTTTATTTATTATATTGTAAGGATACTTAAATTTATCTATAATTACATAGTCAACTAGCTCTAATACAGAAAGATTATTTGCTCTAATTTTTTCAGGCACTAATGGTCTGTAAATACCCTTTTTAATAAACTTATCTGGTGTTATTGAAACGATTAAAAGGTCAGCTTTACTTTTGCAGTATGATAAATGACGTATATGACCAGGATGGACAAGATCAAATACCCCATGGCAATGTATAATTTTTTTATTTAATCTAATTTTTTTAAAAAATTTTGATGCATGATCAAAATCAATAATTTTTTTATTAAAATTCATTTTATTTCAATAGGATTGTGTTTTTTAATGTGTAATAACTTTCGTAATTAATTTGTTTTATAACACTTTTTTTACTTTTATTTATACCTCTTATAGTTTCTAACAAAGAATGCAATTCATTTTTAAAACTTAAATCATATTTAAATTTTTTAATTTTTACTTTTGGATTTCCACTAGGTAAAACTCTTTTTTCAATAATAACAGTTTGATCACCCCATTTAGGTAACGAGCACACTTTTAATGATCCCTGTCTTGCATAAACCTCTATTGAAAATATATTTTTCCAATTACAAAAACCGTGATGTAAATTAATTAATATATCTTTTGCTTTTAATATAGCAAAGCCATTATCTGGATGAATTTTACTGAACTCATTTTTTTGATTATAAGAATTAATAATCTTTAATACTTTAGAATTAAATAACCACATCAACAAATTCACAGAATGAGAAGCCATATCAAAAATACTACCTACATTGTTACTATTAGATCTTGCAGTTCCATTTGCATAACTAATTTTACAATAATAAATTTTACCAATTACTTTAGAACTTAGATTTTTTTTAATATAATTTAATCCTGAGTCATATTTAAGATTATAGCCAGCTTGAATTATTTTTCTTTTTAAAGATGATTTTTTTATATTTTTTAAAAGATCATTCGAATTTAAGGTTATCGGCTTTTCTATTAATAAATGATATTTTCCAACAAATTGTTTATAAAGTTTTTTTGATACCTTGGTTGGTGTGCATATGATTAATAAATCTAAACTATAATTATTTATTTTATTTACATCGTTGATAACTTCAATTTTTTTAAATTTTTCTTTAATTTTTTTTTTTTCACATATTATTTTAACTTCAGCTAACTTATTCAGTTTAGTTAACGCTTCTAATCTTTTTTTTCCGATGTTACCAAAACCAATTATACCTATTAAAATTTTTTTCATATATTAAATACTAAATAAATTAATTAAATTTCTATATTTTTTAGAATTTAACCTTTTGTAACCAATATTAATTATCCCTTTATTATTTTTTTGCGATAAATTTAAGATTTTATTTATGGTCTCTATTGAACTGTAATTATAAATAATTAAGTCATTTTTTTTTATAAGTTCTATCAATTTTTTATTTGGGTTATTATATTTAAAAAAAATATCGTCATAAAAATTTAGCTTAAACTTTTTATTTAATTTATTAAATATGGAATTAACCTCAGAAAATGAATTTTTTTTATAAGATTTTCCTACAACTAGTGTATTTATAATTTTTTTTCTCTTAATAAAATTTTTTACTTTAAGTTTATTTATAGCTTTATCATTAAAATTAAGAATATTTGTAATTGTTTTTTTAACTACCTTATTTTTTGATATCTCTTTTAAATAAAACAAGTCTCTTTCTAAATGACCTCCAGAAAAACCTAGTGATGGATTTATATATGAATTTTGACCTATTCTATTATCATTTCTTAAAGGATCAATTATTTTGAAATAATTAGATGCATATTGTCTGCACAAATCATCTATAAAATTTGCAAAAGTGACTGAAAAAGACAAATAAATGTTAATTGCCATTTTGGTAATTATCGCTTCATTTAAATCTACATAAAACTTTTTTGTCTTAAATTTTTTAAATAATTTTAGTATATTTTTCTTTTCATATTTGTCTCCACCAATAATAATTTGATCTGGTTTCAAAAATTTATTTAAAGCCTCACCCATTTTAAGAGTATCTACTAGGTAAAAAATTTTTATATTTTTACTTATATGTATTTTTTCTTTTAAATTATTTATTACTTCTGGATTTATTTGGGATGAAATTATCAAATATGTTTTTTCTTTAAATTTAAAATTTAAAATTTTCTCTAGATTTTGATAAATTTTTTTTAGTTCTGGTTTCCCATTTTTAATATTTAATGGTGTATCAAGTGTAAAAAAAATATATTTAAAATTTTTTATGTCTTCAAATTTTTTTAAAAATTTAATTTTATTTAAATTTAATTTGTTTAAATTTGGTTCTTCTACAGTATACTTGCCTTCTTTAAATAAACTTAATGCCTTTTTATTATTGTCATACACATAACAATTTCCAATTTTTTTCGACCAGCATAAGCTAAATACTTGACCTAAGTGTGATAATCCAAAAAAGAGCGGTATATTTATTTTTTTAAATTTGTCTCTTTTACTTTGCATTAATTCTTTTTAAACGTTTTACATTAAAATAAAAATCATCCTCAAAACTATCTGGTATTTTTCCATTTTTAAATGCCTGGCATAAGTCTCTTACAGCATCTTCAATTGTTAATTTTGGTTTAAATCCTAATTCTTCTTTTATTTTATCTGAATTTATATGATATGATCTATTATCATCAGATGGTGTAGTATCAATGTCTATAGAACCAAACTCAGGAAAATAGTCTTCTACAACATTTTTTACCTTATTAGCTATTTCTTCAATAGATAAATTTTGATAACCTACATTGAAGGTTTGATCTTTGATCTTATCACTTGGAGAATTAATTAAACACTCTATTGCACTACAATAATCCTCTATATGTAGATTGGGTCTTAACTGTTTTCCCCCAAATACTAATATCTTTTTTTTATTTACTGCAAAATTAGTTAGTATGTTTACTGATAAATCTAATCTCAATCTAGGTGCATAACCACATACCGTCGCTGGTCTAAAAATTACGCCATCAAAGTTATTATCCGTATGTTCTTTAAGAATTGGTTCACATAGTCCCTTATATTTATTATATAATGTTAGCGGAACAAGAGGGTGGTCTTCTTTAACATCTTTTTTATCAGAAACCCCATAAACTGAACTTGACGAAGCATAAATAAATCTTTTAATACCAGATAATTTTGCTGCTTTAACCATTGGTTCGAAAGCATCCATATTAACTGAGGTTGACAAATCTTCATCTAAATCAAAACTAGTATCGTTAGATATACATGCCAAGCTAACAAACACATCATGATTTTTACAAGAATCTGCAATTTTTTTCGAATCTCTTATATCACCAGAAATAATTTTTAAATAGGGATTATCCTTTGGAAGAAAATCTTGTCCAAAATACATTATGTCGTATACAGTTACTTGATAACCTTTATCTAACAATTTTGGAACAAGACTGCTACCACAATATCCTGCACCACCTGTTATAAAAATTTTTTTAAATTTCATACTTTTGTGAGTAAATCTAAGAATTTTTTATGTTTGTTTTTTAATTTTTTAAAGTCTTTTTTTTTTATTTTTAATTCAGCTGCTTTTTTTTCTAAATAATTTCCTTTTTTTATAAAAACTACATAAAGAATAAGCCTTATATTTCTTATAGGTTTTCTTGCAAGATGATAAAAATTATCTGGATCAAACAAAAGGCCATCCACATTTCTTACAGAAGGTGAAATAATCTTTTTTTTTAGATTTAAAGGTACTTCTTTTAAACTAAAATACTGAGATAAACTATTTTTAATTTTAAATTTATTAATTTTAAGATGAGTATAATCTCTATGAATTTTTTCTTGGGTCGAAATAGGTATTGTAAGCTTTATTAATTTATTTTTCTTTATAATACTTTTATTTAAATGATCGTCTGTATGAAAAAAATTTATGTCATTATTCTCTAATTTATTATTCATCTGACAGGACAAAGCCACATAACCTAATTTTATATTTTTACCTAACAATAAAGATACTTTTTCTAGAACTTTATCGTTTAAAATAAGTTCTAAACATTCATTAAAGTTAATTAAAGGTTGTTTAAAACTTATAGCGTTTGTTTTATTTTTATAAAATTTTATTCCTTTTTTAATTATTTTTTTATTTAAATTATATTTTAAAAGTCTAAGGGGGCCTCTTAATTCTTTTTCAGTGTAAAGAGAATTCTTAATGAGTTTTGGTATTTTAATTAAATTTGGTTTATCTAATTTAGAAATTACTTTTTTTTCTAGATTTTTAATTAATTGAATATCATTAATATTTTTAATTATATGATAGCCATATTTAGAAAATTTTTTTGCAAGTTGGGTATTTGCTTTTGACATATAGTATTATTACAATATTGAATATCCGCCATCAACATACAAACTCTGGCCAGTATAATAATTATTAGAGTCTGATAACAAAAAGTTCACTGAAGATACAAGATCAGGCAAATTACCAATTCTTTTTTTTGGAATATTTTTAACTATTTTTTTTATGTAATCTTTTCTTTCTGTTTTACCTTTTCTTGGGAACCAGCCTGGTATCAAACAGTTTGCTCTTATATTAAATTCTACCTCTCTAGCTGCTAAAAATTTAGTATATTGAATTAATGCCGCCTTTCCTGCTGCTATAATTGGAGTTGGGCCTATATCCATTTCTAAATATATATCAAATCTTGGAGCATGAGTTCCCCATACTGATCCAACATTAATTATATTTCCACTATTACCTTTTCTTAAAAATTTTAGCAAAGACTCTGTTAATAAAAAAGTTGAACCAAAAATTCCGTGCATCTCTTTTGAATATTTTTTTTTATCATAAGAATAATTTTTTCCTCTATTTGAGTTCATTGCACAGTTCACTAGGCAATCAATTTTATTATATTTCTTTCCAATTATTTTAGAAACACGATCTACATCTTCAATTTTATTTAAATCATATTTAATCCAAATTATTTTTTTAAACTTTTCTAATCCAATTTTTTTTTTCAATTCTTTAAATTTAACTTTATTTCTAGATAAACAAATACAAGTATAATCTCTACTCAGAAGTTCATTTAAAAATACACTACCAATTCTTCCAAAACCTCCTGTTATTACTGCAACCCTATTAGTTTTGTTAGATTGATTTTTTTTCTTTGTTTCTGAGAATTCTAGATAATCTAAGCTTTGATTTCTCATATAAGATTATTTAATTAAATTAGATTCAATCTCTTCATCTGAAAGCTTTGGAAGCATATCGTATAAAGGGCTACCTGCTTTTGTTTTTGGAATAATTCTTTGCTTTTCATTCACAATAACCTCGCACATTACTGGCCCTGCTAAATTAAGACAATCATCAATTATATCATGCATTTCATTATGATTATTTATTTTTAAAGTTTTTATTCCATACGAACTAAAAACTTTAGAAAAATCTGGTAATGATAAACCGCTTGATGTATCGCATCCAACATAATTTCCATCTAACCAGGTATCAATAGTTTGTTTTACCATTCCATAACCAAAATTATTAATAATAAATATTTTTACATTGAGATTGTGAGATTTTATATTCTCTATTTCTTGTATATTCATTTGCATTGAACCATCACCAATAATTGCAATTACATTGCTTTTAGTTGTTAAAGCTGGTCCAATTGCAGCAGGAACAGAATATCCCATCGGTGAATGATTTAATGCAGTAAAAATCTTTTGATTTTTTTTTGACTTATATGCTTGATATGTCCAAACTAAGTTGGCACTAGCGTCAGGAATAATAATATCTCCTTCCCTAGTTAATTCAGAAAGTTTGTCAAAAAATAAATATGGATTTACATTTTTTGTTTGATTCTTATATTCCTCTTGGATTATCGGATACTTTTCTTTCCATAAATTAATTTGTTTTTTCCATTCATCAAAATTATTTAATTTGATATCAGTATTTAATAATCTTTCCAAAAACAACTTAACATCAGAATTAAATTTAATATCAACTTCAAACCCATCACCAAGATTTAATTCATGTTCATCTATATCAACATGTATTTTTTTTGATTTACCTGAGAATATAAGTTTTTTACTACCAGTTAATGTCCCATTAAGACGGGACCCCAAGATTATTAATAAATCACAATTTTCGACTGAAAAATTGCCATGTCTTGTTGCATACATTCCAAAACTACCAACATTTAATTGGTCATCAGAAGTAAATAAGTCAAATGAAGCCCAAGTTGGTGCGTATGGTATATTTAATTTATTAACTATTTCATGGCATAAATTTTCAGTTTTTGAAATTTTAATACCATTGCCAAAAATAAATAATGGCCTTTTACTCTTTTTAAGCAAGGATATAAATTTATTAAATTTGCTATCATCTAATGATGAATTTTCTTTTTTGATAATTGGATTATATTTTTTAAGATCATTTTCATTAACATCCATTCTTTGAATATCATCAGGTAAATCAATTACAACTGGGCCTGGCCTTCCAGATTTAGCAATATCTAGAGCTTTATCTATCTCATAAATTGCATCTTTTGGATCCATTACTCTTACAACATATTTGCAAAATGAATTTACAATACCTGGTATATCCATCTCTTGAAAACCAACTTGTCTAATATTTTTATTTTTTTTTAAAGCGGAAGTAACAGGAGCGCCTGATATGTAAAGTGAAGGAATAGAATCATAATATGAACAAGCCATACCTTGAAGAGTGTTAAGGATTCCTGGGCCACTAGTAGCAACAACTACTCCCATTTTATCAGTAGCTCTTGTATATGCATCGGCCGCCATAGATGCTCCTTGCTCATTCTGTGAGGGAATTATTTTTACTTTAGTAACTCTTTTTAAACTATCTAATATATGAACAACAGAACCACCTTGTCCTGTAAACGCAAAATCAGATATTGTTTCAATTTTTTTTGCAATTATGTCTGAACATTTCATTGTGAAATATACCTTATATAAATATTTTACAAAGTATACAATTATTTAAATTGCTTTTTAAAATCTTGAAAAAGACTAGCATAATCTTTTCTATTAAAATTAATTGGCTTCCTATTATCTAATTCTAAAATATAATTTTGTAAATTTATATAGCTTGTATTTTTTTTAATAATCATATTTTCTAAAAAAAAAAATAAATTATATTTTTTAAGTTTTTTAAATAAACTAATATTATTTGCATTCAACTGTAATGCAGAGGTAAAAAAAATATTTTCAATATATAGATCAGTTTTAATTTTTGAAAAAAGAATGTCATTTTTTTTTGAATCTTTATATTCTGTAACCATATAAGATAAATTTAATTTTTTGTTAATTGAGTTAAAATGTAATATTGCTGTTTGAATTTTTTGAGGGATAATCCATCCACCAAAATGATGTCCTGTAACATAACCTATAGATTTTTTTTTCATTACTAAATCCCCACTTGTTTATAAAATAAATTTTTTTTCAATTTTGCTATTGTAAAAAGTTCCGATGATTTTTCATTGATTGGTTCAATAAAATTCTGTATGTGAATATTTGTACTTACTCTGTTTATTTTCTTTTTTGATACTGATGCGCCGTGAATACAAAGATTTGAAAAAAAAATTCCTTCACCAAATTTTAAATTGATGTAATTTCTTTTAAGATCAAACTTATTTTTTTCAATATGGTCGCTTAAATGGCAATCAAATTTAAAACTGCTATATATTTTTTTTGATGTAGATAAGTCATAAATATAAATTCCTTCATTACTTTTAACATCAAAAAGAGGAACCCAAAGATTAAATCCCCTATGAGAATGACCAAAATCATAGTCATTATGTGCGATGGTAGCGGTTGAACTAAGATTGTATTTTTTTGCTCTGAGGTATGGTTGTCTCTGAATAAATATCTTTTTTCCTAATATTTTTTTTAAAGATCTAACAAAAGAATTAATTAAATTGAAATTTGAATCAAGAGAATTTTTATTAAAATCAATATGTAACTGATTTAATTTTTTTTCACTTATTTTTGATATAGACTCTAAAGTTCCATTAAATCCATTCTTTCTTGCTATTCTATAGTAGTCTTTTTTGACTTTATTTAAGAATTTAATATCATCAGCCTTTAGAACTACGAAACCGTTATTTTTTAAATTACTTAAAATTGAATTTGAAAATTTTTGCATAAAATATAACTAAATATTTATAAATTAATTATTCTTAAAAATAAATTAGTTCTTTTGAATATTTTTTAACTTGTTTTGCTGGAACCATATCAAATGGAATAACACATCTTTTGTAGCTTGAGACAAAGGGAATTGTTGAATGAAAAAGTGATGATGGAAATATTACTAAATCATAATTTTTTGGTTTAAAAACAATTTGTTCAATATTTTTATATTTTGGATAATCATAGCCCTGCACTGAAAGTTTTATAGCACCTTGATTTTTAATTAAATTTTTTGGTACATCTAAATAAAATACACCACTTAACCAAGCTGTAGGGTGGATGTGAGATTTTTGATAACCTTGTTTAAGAAGTTTTACAAACCAAGCTCTAAGATTATATCTCTTTGGCCACTTTGTAATGATTAAATCTGAATTAATTGAGTTTAAAATTTTAAAATTTTTTATTTCTTCATCTATTATATCTTTCAAAATTTTAATTTCTTTAATATTTTTTTCAAATAAATTATCTATAGTTTGAAATCCACCCCTCGTAACTCTTGCAGAGGGTTCCCATATTTTTTTCAATTTTAAACATATGCTGAGTATATTATTTATTTTTACTCCTCTACTTAATAATTTTGTTTTTAAATTTATCGAATAAAAATATTTCAAAGGCTTTTTGCAAAACTTATACGGATTATTTATTTTATGTCTTGAACAGACATAGGTAGACGTAGTTGAAATTCTTATATCTCTGTCATATTCTTTCGATATTTTTTTTAATTTTTTAAGATATGATTTTAATCCTTTTTGAAAATAAATACATTCCAGTAATTTTGCAATCGAAACAACTGGTTTAACTATATTTTTCTTTCTTACTAAAGAAAATTTTTTATGAAGTTTAATAACAGAATTATAACACTTTATAGCTTCAGAATATTTTTTTTTTTCTTTATAAATATTTCCAAGATTATGATAGGCATCAGAATTTTTAGCATCTGACTTTATAGCGTCCTTAAAACATTTTTCTGCATAATCAAGTTTATCATCAACCCTAAATAATAAACCAAGCTTGTTATGGGCATTAGAGTAATTTTTATTTAACTCTATTGCTTTTTTATAAAATTCTTTAGCCTTAACTCTATCTCCAAGTAAATTTAAATAATTTGCTGTTTCAAAGTAAGCAAGTGTTTCATTTTTATTTTTTTTTAATAAATGATAAAATAATTTTTTGGTATTTAAGCTATTACCTTTTTTAAAACTTTTGCTGATTTTGAGTACTTGATTAATATTTAACATTGAAGCATTTAACATTTAAAATTTACATTAATAGTGAAATTTATAAATTTAACAAATATAATTTGTTTGAACTTTTGCTATTTAATTAAACCCATAAAACTATTTGTATATTTTAGTGATATAATGATAATTATGAACTATTGTAATAATACTAAATTACTTTAATAAGCATTGAAAAACTACTTAACATGTATAAAAAAAATATAAGAGTATTAATGGTTGAGCCTCCAAATCAAGCGGCTCTTAAAGAGAAAGCAAGACCAAATGGTAATTTAGGCCCAGCTTATATAATGGGTGCTCTTAAAGAACATGGAGTAGAAGTAGATTATTTAGATTGTACTGTTGGTAGAGAAGGAGATGATTTAAACAAAACTTTTTATAATAGAGAAGAATTAGAAAATGGTAACATTCGTTACGGAATAAATTCTAAGGAACTTTATAATATATTTGCTGATTATGATATTATAGCAACATCATCAATTTTTACAATTCAAACAAGGATGCATTTTGAAATTGCAAAAATTGCAAAAAAAGTTTCTAAAGATAGTGGTAAAAAAATTTTGGTTGTGTCTGGTGGTGTAAATGCTAGAGCACTTAGAGAACATTTTTTATCGAATGGATTTGATATAGTTGCCTTAGGAGAAGGAGAAAGAACAATTGTACAAATAGTAGAAGAATTTAGCAGCGAAAAACCAGATTATACTAAAGTTGAAAGAATAGCATTTAGAGATGGTGATAAAACAATTACAACTTCAGCACCAAGAAGAAAAGGAACTAAATTTATAGATCATTTGCCCAGTCCCTCAGTTGAGGACATGCCTTTACAAACTTATTCTGATTTAGGGATACCTCACTGGGGTCTTCCAGTAGTTGGAAAAAAATTCTCATCACTACAAACTGCAAGAGGCTGCCAAGATAAGTGTACATTTTGTCATATTTCTCTAGAAAAAAAAGAAAGAGATCTTGTTGGAGATATTGGATTTTTAAAACTATTTTCTAAAGAGAGAATTGGAAAAGAAGTTGATAAATTAGTGGAATTAGGAATTAGTAGAATTTATTTTGAAGATGATAATCTATTTTTTAACAAAAAAAGACTATTTGAATTAGCTCCTTACCTAAAAAGAGATGGTCTAACATATAGTGATGTTAATGGAGCAAATTTAAGATTTTTAGTAAAAAAAGTTGAGTCTCATTACGAAGTTGATCATGATTTTATAGAAATGTTAGCTGGTTTTGGTTTAGACGAGTTAGCGTTACCTTTTGAAACAGCCAGCAAAGAGATGATGGGAAAATATGCAACTAACAAATATGATCCATCAGAGATGAATCCGTTTGGAATTCTTAGAGCAGTCAAAAAAAATGATATTAGGGCTGCGGCTGGTTTTTTAATTGGCTTTAGAGATGAGTCTTGGGAGTCAATTGTTAGAACTAAAGATTTTGCTAAACTATTAATGCAAGAAGGACTAGATCAGGTTGGTTTTGGCATTCCTGTCCCTTATCCTGGAACTTTAGATTTTGAATACGAAATGACTAAGACTGATCAGAGAAAAGATTTTAACGCTAATTTGCTTAAATATACTGATCATATGCACAATAGAGGAAAACCACTGTTTCATACTTCAGTTCCTGGTGAAGACTTGGCTAAAGCTGTAAGAGAATTTTGGGAAGAATTAAATGATGAAGCTTTACAAAATGCAGTGAATACAATGCATGTAGATGAAAAAACAAAAGCATTCCAGCAAGAAAAACTTTTCAATTCAAATTCAGAATTTTTAAAATAATTATTTTTTTTTTATTTAAAAAACCAACTCAAATCCTCAAAAAAAATTCATTTTCTTGTATGTTTCAAATATAAAATTGACAAATAATATTTGTGAATATATTGTTTGACTGTACTGAACTGCATGGTGGGAAACAATGTTAGATTCATTGACTGTTCCTGCAACGGTAAGGGTAACCTGAGTCCGAGCGCCACCCAGTATAGTCCGCTGTTGAATGATGGCCAGGAAAAGTCTAATTCTGCAATTTTTAAATTAACATCGGCAATAAAATAAACAATTTCATAATCATTATGAAATAAAAAATGGATCGATGTATGAAGCTTTTAAGAGCAATTTTAATAATATTCTTAATTAGTACCTCAAAAGTTTTGCCTCTAGAAAATTGTAAATGGGATAATTTTGAGGGAAAACCTTGCGTAACAATTAAAAAAACACCTAATACCTCAGATTTTAACGAACAAAGTATTAATAAAATAGTTATATCAAAAGAAGACATTAACGAGTCTGGGGCGATTGATATAAATGATATTTTAAAACTTGTGCCTGGACTTGATGTCTTTCAATCAGGTCAAAAAGGTCAACAAACTTCAATATTTACGAGAGGATCGGAGTCTAACCATACTCTTGTACTTTTAAATGGCATTGCAATTAATGATCAATCTGTCACTGATGGTCTTCATGATTTTGGGCAAGATTTTGTTCAAACAATTCAACAAATAGAAGTTTATAAAGGATCATATGGTGCACATTTTGGTCCAAGTGCTATTGCTGGTGCTGTAAATTTTATAACAGATATAGATTATTTAAATAGTTATTCAGTAAATAGTAACTTATTTAAAAACTTTGTAAGAAATAATTCAATAAATACCAATTATACCAAAATTACTGATAATGGGTGGCATTTAAATTTTAAGGGCTCAGCTAATCAAAGTGAAACAAATAGTGCTATTGCAGGTGGTCATGAAGATGACAGTGCAAAAAATTATCAGATAAATTTAAACAGTGTAAAGTGGATAAATGATAATTTGAAATTTAAATCAACTCTTTATTCCAGAAAGACTAAAACAGATTATGATGGAAGCGCAACTGATGAGAAAGGATATGTGGCAGATAACAAAATGTACGCATTTCAGTCAGGTATTGAAAGAAGATATAAAAATTTTGAGGATAATATAATATTCCACTATCATAATTATGATCGAGAATACTTTAACGCTGCTTATCTAGACGAATATTATAGTGAGTCTTTAGTTTTAAAATTAGATAGAAGTTCAAAAATAAATAATAAAATTTCATACGGATTTGGATCGGAGTATAAATATGATTGGGGTGAATTTGAAAATAGAGGAAGTTATACTGCATCAACTAAAGGGCACATGAAAGACTTAGGTTTTTTTGTAAATGCGGGTTATAAGATAAATGAAAATCAAACCTTGTCTGTCTATGGAAGAACTGATGATCATAATACTACAGGAAGAAATCAATCGTATAAAATTAACTTCTCTCAAATTTTAAGTCAATTTAAATTTGGAATTACTCATTCAACGGGATTAAGAAATCCGTCTTTATATGAATTATATGGATCTGATAATTATGGGATTGGTGGAAACGTAAATCTAAATCCCGAAAAAAGTGAAACTAATGAGTTTTATGCAGAATATAATATTTCTGATTCAATAAAGCTTTCTTCAACTGCCTATAGAACCAAAATATTTGATCGTATAGAAACAAATTCTGCTTACTCGATGCATGAAAATAAATTAACAAACATTAATCAGGAGGGCTTAGAAAATGAACTGTCATTTGATGGGATTAACGAAAAAATTTTAATATATACAAATTTTGCAAAAAGTAGAAAACCTAATGGCCAAGCTCAAAGTAGAAGGCCAGATTTATCTTATGGTTTAAATTATTCAAAAAAAATTAATTTAAATAAATTTGGTCCTTTAAAACTTAATATAAATTATAAATACACTGGAAAATTTATAGATTGGGATGGTAGTAAAAATTCAAGTCAAAAAAGTACCGATTTAGTTGATTTAATTATCAAAAAAAATTTTTATGGAAATATTATATCATTCGACATTACCAACTTGTTGAATGAAAGATACGAAAAACCAGCTACCTATAGTCAAGATGGAAGACAATTTAAACTTCGATTAAGTAGGACCTATTAATTTTTGAATGTAATCAATTTATCAAAATTTTATTAACCTTGTAATAAAGTATTGAATTAGTTAGATTATATCATGCAGGTTTTAAAAATTTCAATTGGAATATTTTTAGCACTGGCCGCTAGTAGGTTTATTCCTCACCCTCCAAACTTTACAAGTTTAATCGCTTTAAGTTTTTATATACCTGTTTTATTTGGAATAAAATTTTTACCTATTTTATTGTTAAGTTTTATCATTACAGACTTAGTAATAGGTTTTCATGAAGTTACTCTTTTTACATGGGGAACAGTAATCTTAATTGGTCTAATAGCAAAATTTTTTGCATCAAATATAATTACTAGAATTTCAGCAGCATTATTAGGTGCATGCTTATTTTATTTAATTACAAATTTTGGTGTTTGGTCGCTTGGATCTTATGGATACACTTTCGGGGGTTTAATTACATGCTATACACTAGCAATACCATTTTTTGCATATAGTTTAATTTCAACGTTAATATTCTCTGTGATTATAGAGGCTAGTTTTAAATTTTTTAATCTTCAAAAACTTATTAAAATTAAGATTTGATTTATTAAAATTCTGGTTTTTTATCAAAATAAATTTAATTTAAATTAAATTTTTTTATCTAATAATAGTAAATATTTTAATGATTAAAACCAATTTGTAGATGGGTTTTTTATAATTTAAAAATTATTTTGACTAATAATTAAGGCTCCATCTCTATGGGAAAATGGCATATCTTTAAAATTTTTTACTAATTTAAAATTATTTTTTTGAGAAAAAAATTTTAGATTTTTTTTTTTAAGAAATTTATAAATTTTTTCTGAATTGTCTTTATTGCCAACTTCAACAATAAAATCTGTTTTAAAATAATTTTTTTTTGATAATGAGCATAGAACCTTAGCCTCAGCAGATTCTATATCTATTTTAACTAAATCAAATTCATTAATTATATTTTTGATATTTTCCACCTTTGCTATGAAATATTCCTTTTCACCATAACTTTTTTTTAAATTGCCCAAATGAGAACCTGTTAGATTATCTTTAACTCTTACAAAGGTCATTAAACCAGACCTATTATATAAAGCTTTATTGTAAACTTTTACATTTTTACATTTATTTAAACTAATATTTTTTTTTAACCTAGAATATGTCAAAGGATCTGGCTCATATGCTTTTACATTAAAGCCACATTTATCTAAAATAATTGAGTGTAAACCAAGATTACTACCTAGATCAGCAGCAAATTTTTTTGTTTTTTTAAAATATAAATACAAATAAAAAATTATGAATTCATTTGCACAGAATTGATGATAACTTTCAACTTTTCCCATTGAATAATAAGGAAATAAAATTTTACCAAATTCATGGAAATTAAATATTTTTCTTTTTTTGATACCCCTTTCTTTCCAAATTTTAGAAATATGTTTTTCAATTTTTAAAAAATTTTTTTTTTTACAATTTAAATAGGGATAGCTATCATTAATTTTTGATAAGTTAAAATCTGTAGTCATTTAGATTAATTTATTTTTAACTTTATTAGATTAATTTATTTTTAACTTTAAATGTATTGATTGAATTATAATAATTTTTTGTTTTGGTACAAAAATATCGAATATAAAATTTTTTTCAGTGCATAAATCAAGCCAATTGAGCTATTAGTACTGGTCAGCTACACGCATTACTGCGCTTCCACATCCAGCCTGTCA
>MDSV01151734.1_pt1 | contig 47522 bp, 48 predicted proteins | sample 810851 | NCBI WGS metagenome assembly MDSV01 (sample SAMN05326640, study PRJNA326480) | marine metagenome | isolation source: seawater | place: Atlantic Ocean: North East | collected 2012
AAACTATTAATTATGTTTAATACAATATTTCCAAAAATACATAAAGAAGGGTACAAGTTTTTAGCGATTTCAATTATAGCTACTTTTATCATTTTATTCTTCTCAAAACTCTTAGGAATCTTATTAATTGTGATTACAATCTGGATTTATTATTTTTTTAGAGATCCAGAGAGATATCCCATTAATGATGATAAATACCTTGTAAGTCCTGCAGATGGTCTAATTACTGATATCTCAGAAAAATCAGGACCTGAAGAGCTTAGATTGGAAAATACTTCATATACAAGAATAAGTGTATTTATGAATGTATTTAATTGTCATGTGAACAGAATACCTTCTTCAGGAAAGGTTGAGGAAATTTTTTATAAACCAGGAAAATTTTTAAACGCATCCTTAGATAAAGCTAGTGAAGAAAATGAAAGAAATTATTTTAAGATCAATTTAAAAAATGGGGAAGAAATTATCATAGTACAAATAGCGGGCCTTATTGCTAGAAGAATTGTTTGTGAAGTTGAACAAGGTCAAGAGTTAAAACAAGGCGATAGAATAGGAATGATAAGATTTGGTAGTAGGGTTGACATATTTTTTAAAAATAAAAAAGTTTTAGCTAAACTTGGTCAAAATGTTGTAGCAGGAGAAAGCTTATTAGCTTCTGAATAATGAACGAAAATAAAAAATTTAAATTAGTTTCTTCAAAAAAAACAAGATATTTATTGCCAAATATTTTGACATTGGCCGGAGTTTGCTTAGGTATAAGTTCAATCAAGTTTTCAATAGACGGTAATTTTAGTTTAGCTGTTACTTTAATCTTATTTGCAGCAATCCTAGATGCTCTGGATGGTAGAATTGCAAGATTAATAAAAGGAACATCTGAATTTGGAAAAGAACTAGACTCTCTTACTGATTTTGTAAGTTTTGGTATCGCACCAGTTTTTATTCTATATTTTTGGGAACTTAATAATTATGGTAAATTGGGTTGGGCAATAACACTTATCTATTCCGTCTGTTGTGTGCTTAGATTAGCAAGATTTAATTTAACTAAAGTTGAAGAGGCGCAAGAATGGAAAAATAATTTTTTTGAAGGAATACCATCTCCCGCTGGAGGATTGTTAATCTTGATGCCACTAATATATGAATTGACTAATTTAAATATTGGGTTTGATATTAAAAAATTTACACCATATCTTACAGTGATAATTGCTATACTTTTAGTGAGTAAAATCCCAACATTGGCTCTCAAAAAAATATCAATTTCACCAAAAGCCACAGTTTTCTTATTGCTTGGTATCGGAATAGTTTTTATAGCTTTATTATTTTATACTCTTGAAACTCTTCTTATATTTGGAGCCGTTTATTTATTAACGATACCAGTAAGTGTAATAATTTATAGCAATCAAAACAGAAAAAAATTTGAAAAAATATCTGATGATAATCATGAAGATATTTTGTAATGAAGAAGTCAAAAAGAGTTAAAAAAAGTAATTCTTGGAAAATTAAACAACACAGAGATCAATTTTTTAAAAAGTCAAAAACACTTGGTTATCGTTCTAGGGCTTCATTTAAATTAATTGAATTAAATAATAAATATAGGTTTATCAAAAACAGCACTAATTTACTTGATCTTGGGTCTTGCCCTGGGGGATGGTCTCAAGTAGCAACTAAAATAATAAAAACTGGAAAAATTATGTCTATAGACATTAAAGACATGGAGCCAATTAAAAATGTAAAATTTTTAAAAGGAGATATCATGGAAATAGAGATTAAAACAGCTGTTATTAAATATTTTAAATCTAATTTAGATGTAATTGTCTCCGATATGGCAGCTAATACAACAGGCAATAAATCATTGGACTCAATTAGAACAAATCAATTATGCGCTGATATTATTAATTTTTCAAAAGAAACACTTAAACCAACAGGTGTATTAGTCTCAAAATTATTTATGGGAGAGGACTTTATAGAGGTAAAAAACCTAGCTAAATCAGTGTTTAAAAAAGTAAATTTTTTTAAACCTGATTCTAGTCGCAAAGAGTCAAAAGAAACTTATTTACATTGTGAAATTTTAAAGGCTTTATAAATTTTAATAATTGTATATAAGTTTATATGGTTGCAATTAAAGAAGCTCTTACCTTTGATGATGTTTTATTATTACCAAGGTATTCAAGTGTCTTGCCATCCAAAACAAATATTTTTTTACAATTAACGAAAAAAATAAGTTTAAAGGTTCCCTTTTTGACATCGGCTATGGATACGGTGACAGAGTCAAAAATGGCAATAGCAATAGCTAAGGCAGGAGGTATGGGAGTGGTCCATCGAAATTTAAAAATAAAAACCCAATCAAATGAAATTAAAAAAGTAAAAAATAAAAATCTAAATGTAGGTGCCGCGGTTGGGACAAATAGGGATGACCTGGAAAGAGTTAGATCGTTATTATTTAATGGTGTTGATTTAATAGTTATTGATACGGCCCATGGACACAGTGAAAAAGTTCTTAAAATTTTATCAAAAATAAAAAAAATTACTAAGACCGTGCCCGTTTGTGTTGGCAATATAGCGACTGGTGAAGCAGCAAAAAAACTCTATGACTCAGGTGCTGACATTATAAAAGTTGGTATTGGGCCTGGCTCTATCTGCACCACAAGAATGGTAGCAGGCATAGGTGTACCCCAAATTTCTGCAATACTAGATGTTAAAAAAGCACTCAATAAAAAAAAAGTTAAAATTATATCTGATGGAGGTATAAAATTTTCAGGTGATATTGCAAAAGCACTAGCTGCTGGAGCAGATGCAATAATGATGGGCTCAATTTTTGCTGGAACTGATGAAAGTCCTGGAAGAAAATTTAAAGTTAAGGGTAAAATATATAAACAATATCGCGGAATGGGATCTATAGGAGCTATGTCAGCCGGATCCGCTAATAGATATTTTCAAAATAATTTTAAAGATAAGTCTAAATTTGTTCCTGAAGGAGTAGAGGGAAGGGTTGAATACAAAGGAAAAGTATCAAATATCATTTATCAATTACAAGGTGGATTGAGATCTTCAATGGGATATATTGGAGCAAAAAATCTTGCAGAAATTAATAAAAAAGCAAAATTTATTAAAATAACAAAAGCTGGATTTTACGAAAGCATGGTTCATAGTGTGGAAATGACACAAAAAACTATAAATTATAAATTATGATCAAATATTTTTTTAAAACGATATTAATTTTTTTATTTTTACCATGTATTTTATTTGCTAAATCAGAATTTATTCAAGAAGGAATAAATTTATTTAACAAAAGCAAATACGAGGATGCCAAATTTAAATTTGAACAAGATATAGTTTTTAATCCAAAGAGTGAATTATCTTACTTATACTTGTCAAAAATATTTAAAAAACTCGACAACAAGGATTTAGAAGAACAAAACTTAAACGCAGTAATATTACTAAACCCAAAAAATGAGGAAGCTATTTATAATTTAGCAAAATTAAAATTAGATTCATCTGACTACGAAAAGAGTAAAAATCTTAATAAAAAACTAAAAAATATTTGTAATAATTTTTGTATTCAAAGTGACAAACTCAAAATTGAAATTGAAAATTTATCTAAAAAATAAATGCAATTTCATAATGAAAAAGAAAAAATAATAATTATAGATTTTGGTTCTCAAGTAACAAAATTAATCGCAAGACGTATTAGAGAATTAGGGGTTTACTCTGAAATAATTACCCCTAAAAATTTAGGTAAAATAAAAAATTATCAATATATAAAAGGATTTATACTTTCAGGCGGTCCATCTACTGTAACAAAAAAAAATTTTCAAACAATTCCTAAATCAATATTTAATAAAAATATACCCATATTAGGTATATGTTATGGTTTACAGCTTATAGCCAAAATTTTTCAAGGGAGTATTAAATCCTCTAATAAAAGACGTGAGTTTGGAAGAGCAAATATTAAAAAAAAAAGATCATCACTTTTAATAAACAAATTTATCAAATCAAATACTTCGGTTTGGATGAGCCACGAAGACGCTGTAGTAAAACTACCAAAAAATTTTAAAGTTATCGCCTCTACTAAAAACTCAAATTTTACAATTATAGAAAATTCTAAAAAAAAAATTTATGGAGTACAATTTCATCCAGAAGTAACCCATACTGATAATGGACAGCAAATTTTTAAAAATTTCTTATTTTTGATATGTAAAATTAAAAAAGAATGGAAAATTTCTTCTCAAAAAAATATGCTGATAAAAGAAATTAAAAATATTACTGGGAAAGATAAAGTAATATGCGCTCTCTCAGGAGGAGTAGATAGTAGTGTTGTTGCGTTATTAATTAATAAAGCTATTAAAAAAAATCTAATTTGTATAATGGTAGATACTGGTCTCATGAGAAAAAATGAATTTAGTTACACATATAATGTATTCAAAAAAAAATATAATCTAAATGTTAGGTTGATAAATGCATCAAATCTTTTTTTTAAAAAATTAAATAATGTTGTTAATCCAGAAAAAAAAAGAAAAATTATCGGAAATTTATTTATTAAAATTTTTGAAAAAGAGTCAAAAAAATATAAAAATATAAAATACTTAGCTCAAGGCACACTTTATCCAGATATAATTGAAAGTAAGTCATCAACAGGAAGTAAAACATCTAAAATAAAATCACACCATAATGTGGGTGGATTACCAAGAAGAATGAATTTAAAATTAATTGAACCTTTAAAAGAATTTTTTAAAGATGAAGTAAGACTTTTAGGAGAGTCGCTGGGTTTAGATAAAAATATAAATTTTAAACATCCTTTTCCGGGTCCAGGGCTTGGTATTAGGATTTTAGGAAAGATTACTCCGGAAAAAGTGAAAATTCTTCAAGAAGCAGATTATATTTTCATTAATGAATTAATAAAAAGTGGACACTACAACAAAATTTGGCAAGCTTATGCAGCTTTACTACCAATAAAGACAGTTGGTGTTATGGGTGATACTAGAACTTATGAAAACATATGTTTATTAAGAGCCGTCACCTCTGAAGATGGAATGACTGCTGATTATTTTAATTTTCCAAAAGATTTTCTAGATAATATAGCAAATAAAATAGTAAATAATGTTAAAGGTATCAATAGAGTAGTTTATGATATCACTTCAAAACCACCAAGTACTATTGAACTTGAATAATGAATAAAAAAATTAATAAAATTTTAAAAAAAAAAAATAATTCTAAAATTGTTTGCTTAACTGCCTATTCTAAAAGTATCGCAAAAATTTTAGATAAATATATGGACATTGTTTTGGTTGGAGACTCGATGGCTAATGTTCTTTATGGACACAAAAATACGCACAAGATAAGCCTAAAAAATATTTTAGACCACACATTAAGTGTAAAAATGGGCATAAGCAATTCTTTGTTAGTGGTTGATATGCCTAGGGGTACTTACAAGAATATTAAAGAGGCAAAAAAAAATGCTAAATTAGTGATGAAAAAAACAAAGTGCGATGCAATTAAATTAGAAAGTAATGGAAAGAACCACAGGATAGTTAAAGATCTTGTAAACAAAAAAATCCCTGTAATGGGTCATATTGGGTACACTCCCCAGAATAAAAAAAAATTTAAGATTCAGGGTACAACAAAATTAGATGCCTTAAAACTTTTAAAGGAGGCAAAGTCTATTGAAAAAGCAGGTGCATTTTCTATTGTGTTAGAATGTATTTCTACAAATACAGCAAAATTAATCACAAAAGAATTACATATCCCAACAATTGGAATAGGATCATCTGCGCATTGTGACGGACAAATATTAGTCACAGATGATATGTTAGGTATTAGTGGTTTTTATCCAAAATTTGTAAAAAAATATGTAAATTTGGACAGAATAATTGAAAAAGCTGTAAAAAAATATACTAGAGAAGTAAAATTAAATAAATTTCCTTCGATTAAAAATTTTTTAAATGGAAAATAATATAGAAACTAAATTAACATTTAAGGATAAGTTGAGCAATATCTTTATTGTTCACAAGATTAAAATAATCATTTTGCTATTTATTTTTGCATTATTTGTAATTACATCAGTATTTATTCAGAAAAAAAACGAAAAAAATAATAATTTAATTGCAGAGAAATTTATTCAAGCAGGAATCAATCTTTCGCTTAATAAAAGAGAAGAAGCAAGTAAACTATTTGATGAAATAATATTAAGTAAGAATAAGTTTTATTCAGTTTTAGCTTTTAATTCTATTATCGAAAAACAATTAATAAAAAATGAAGATAGGATACTTAATTATTTTAATATTTTGGAAAATTTAGATTTAAATGAAGAGGAGTTGGATTTAATAATTTTTAAAAAATCTCTTTATTTTTTAAAAACATCAAAAAAAACAGAAGGAAAAAAATTATTAGAAAATCTAATAAAAAAAGACTCCAAATTCAAATTTTTAGCAGAAGAGATAATTACAAATTAGAAATTTAGAATGAAAATTGTTTATTATATTTTGATAATAATTTTTCTTCAAAATTGTTCATTCGATAACAAATCTGGAATTTGGAAAAATTCCTCTGATGAAAATAAAAAAACAGAAAAAAACTTAAAAGATTTCAAAAAAATAGTTTTAGAAAATGAAAATTATTTCAATGAAACAGTGCAATTAGATGAAAAATTTAAATTTTTTTTATCAACACCTTCGTCCCCTTCTATTTGGAGTGACCTATTTTATAATGAAAATAATGTTTACGACAATTTCGCATATAGTAATAAAAATCAAATAATTTTTCAGAGCAGTAGACTTTCTGGAAAAAAAATGAGTAACAACATTTTGTTTGATCGCAACTTAATTATAACAACTGATTCAAAGGGAAATATTTTAGTATTTTCTTTAGAAAATAAAAAAATTTTATATAAATATAATTTTTATAAAAAAAAATTTAAGAAAGTTGAAAAGAAACTTTATTATACATTAAAAAATGGTCTTTTATACGTCTCTGATAATATGGGTTACCTTTATGTTTATAATTACTTAGAAAATAAATTAAAATGGGCTAAAAAATTTGATACTCCTTTCAGGTCAAACCTTAAAATTGTAAAAAAAAAAACTTTTTCTTGCTGACGAAAATAATAATTTAATAATTGTTGATATTAAAAATGGTAATACTTTAAGAAAAATTCCTTCTGAGGAAATGTTAATTAAAAATGATTTTAAAAATAATATTGCATCAAATAATAAAAATTTATTCTTTTTAAATACATTTGGATCTTTGTATTCTGTTAATATTGAAGATTTAAGAGTCAATTGGTTTATAAATGTAAATACATCTTTGCAATCAAATTTAGAAAAATTATTTTATTCAAATGAAATCAAAATATTAAAAAAAAATTTAATTATTTCTACTAACAATATTCTCCAAGTTTTAGATAGTGATAATGGATCAACAAAATTTAAAATTCCAATAAATTCTCAAATATCTCCAATTATAAACAATGATTATATTTTTATGATTACAAATCAAAATTATTTGATTACCGTTCAAATGAGTACAGGAAAAATAATCTACTCTTATGAAATAAATCAATTAATATCTGATTTTTTAAAATCCAAAAAAAAAGAAATTAGCATTAACTCGATAAGATTAATCAACAATCAAATTTTTGTTTTTTTAGATAATTCATATGTAGTTAAATTTTATATTAATGGAGTTTTAAAAGATATTAACAAGTTACCAAACAAAATAAATTCCAATCCAATTTTCATTGATGACTCAATGATTTATTTGAATAACAAAAATAAAATTTCTATTCTTAATTAACTATTAGATTTTCCACTTAATAAAGATAATTGCTTAACTTTCACACCATTTAAATTATCATGAGGTTTAATTGGATAATCACCAGTAAAATAATGATCACTAAATTGAGGATACGATGGATTTCTTTTTTCTTCTATAAGCGCTTTATAAAGTCCATCTAGACTCAAAAACTTTAAGCTCTTAGCTTTTATATATTCGCACATTTCTTCGTTATTTTTTTCATGTGCCAGTAATTCTTTTTTAGTCGGCATATCTACGCCATAAAAATCTGGATATTTAATTTCTGGACATGCGATTCTCACATGAACTTCTTTAGCACCACTTTCATACAGCATTTTTACTATTTTATGGCATGTGGTACCTCTTACTAAAGAGTCATCAATTAATATAATTGATTTATTTTTTACTATTGTTTTTGTTGAACTAAGCTTTAGTTTTACTCCTAAGCTTCTTATGCTTTGAGTGGGCTCAATAAAAGTTCTACCTACATAATGGTTTCTAATTAAACCTAATTCAAATTTTTTCTTTGACTCTTCCGCATAACCTAGAGCAGCAGGCACACCAGAGTCTGGAACTGGCACTATTAAATCTGCTTTAGTATCAGTCTCTTTGGCTAACTCCTTTCCTAAATTTTTTCTATATTCATAAGCACATTTATTATTAATTAAACTATCAGGTCTGGCAAAATATATGTATTCAAAAATACAGGGTTTTTGTTTTCGTTTAGGAAAAGGTTTTATAGAATTTAATTTTTCATTTTCGATTACTACTATTTCTCCATTTTGAACTTCTCTTACAAAAGAAGCTCCAACTATATCAAGTGCGCAAGTTTCTGATGCAAAAATATAAGAATTTTTTAACTTACCAATTACCAAAGGTCTTATCCCTAACGGATCTCTTACTCCAACTAGTTTTTTGTTAGTTAATAACACAAGAGCGTACCCACCTTGAATTTGAAAAAGACTATCAATAAGCTTATCTGTAAATTTTTCTCTTTTTGATTTTGCAATAAGCTGAACTATGGTTTCAGTATCGCTAGTAGTTCTAAAAATAGCTCCTTCTTTTACTAAAGTTTCTCTTAACAATAATGCATTAGTTAAATTTCCATTATGGGCGACACTTAATCCACCCATGTGCAAATCAGCAAAAAAAGGTTGAACGTTTCTCATAGAAGTTTCCCCGGTGGTAGAATATCGATTGTGACCTATAGCAAATCTACCAGGCAATTTTTTTATTGTAGCTGGGTCTGTAAAATGATCTCCAACTAGACCTTGTCTCTTTTCTGAGTGATAATTTTTACCATCGAAAGAAACGATACCACAACCTTCTTGACCCCGATGTTGTAACGCATGTAAACCCAAAGCTACAAGTGCCGAGGAGTCTTCATGATTTGAAATACCAAAAATACCACATTCTTCTCTTAATTTATCTGATTTAAATTTTTTCAATTTTTTCTTTCGTATCAATGAAATCTTTACTAGAAGGAAATTCTTCTATTAATATTTCACTTCCTTTATTTATTAAATTAAATGAAACGGCATCATCTGCTGATATACCCCAATTTTGATAAGGATAAAACCAATTAAAGATTGAAAACAAACATATAGAAACAACATAGCCTTTAAAAAAACCAAATAAAAAACCAAATATCTTATCCACTGATCCAACCCCAGTCCATGTTACGGCTTTACTAAAAGTTTTTCCCACTAAAATCGTTAAAAAAAGAGTAAAAATAAAAATTGCGATACCTAAACCTAGGTTATTAATAAACTCTGATTGAATGTATTCACTTACCAAAGGTTGTAACTTTGGAACTAAAATTATTGTAACCACAGTAGATACAACCCATTTCATAAATGATATAAGGCTTAGAGAAAAACCTTTCAAAAAACATTGAATAACATTGTATATTAGAACTATTAAAAAAAAAATATCTAGTAGATTAATTTTATCAATTAAATTATTTAGTATCTCATTCATTAATTAAATTCACTGATCTCTTCGCCAAAGGGTTTATAGGTTAGAATTAATTTTGGCAGCAACGTTAACACCGAAATCATTGCTAACAACATAGCTATTCCTGTAAATACACCAAAGTAAATAGTAGGAATAAAATTAGATAAAACTAATATCGAAAAACCAAATACAATAGTAATAGATGTATTTAGAATGGCAACTCCAACGGTGCTATGACATCTATCAAGAGTTTTATTGTAGTTATTAATCTTTTTAAATTCTTCTTTAAACCTATAGATATAATGAATGCTATTATCAACCGCAATTCCAATAGTAATAGCTGCTATAGTTATAGTCATCATATCCAAAGGAATTCCAAGTAATCCAATTATACCCAGGATAAAAAAAGCAGCTATGAAATTTGGAACTACACCAATTAGAGATAGAATAGTGTTTCTAAATAAAATAAAAAACATAAGAAAAATTCCAAGAATAACTATTCCCAAAGTAAGTATTTGTGATTTAAATAAGCTTTGCAATAAATTATTAAAAAGAATAAGAACTCCAGCTAATTTATATTCATCTTTGTCAAAACCTAGTTTAGTATTCAATTCAGCATTAATTTTATTTATTAAATCATTTCTTCTTAAATCTATTAGTGAGTCCTTAATTCTTACGCTTATTCTAGCTTCATCTTTATCAACGGATATATAAGGTAATACAATCTCCTTTTTAATTTCTTCTGGAATTTTACTATATAAGACTGCAATTTCTAAACTTTGTAATTCCTTATTATTTAAATCTTCCGCTACTCTCAATATAGAGCCAAATGATAAAACTTTTCCTATTTCGGGTAATGAGTCTAAGTAATCATGAACTTTTATAATTTTATCCATCTTATCTCTTGTAAACCAATATTTTGACTTATCCTCATTTTCATTGTTGTTTTCTTCTTCCCATTCATCAAACTCATCATTTTCTTTTTTTGTTTCTGTCTTATTAGGTGGAAATTTTAGAATTATATTTAAGGGAGTAGTTCCACCTAAGTCATCATCAATTTTTTTCATTCCTTTGTAAATCTCTGTTTCTTTATCGAAATAATTTATAAAACTATTTTCTACTTCCAGTTTAAATATTCCAACAATACTAAATATTATTATTAAAAAAGTAGAACCAAAAATTATAAATTTATTATTCTTTGTAAATGAACCTAGGGCGTGTGTGATTACGGATTTTTCAGTATCTTTGAGACCTATTTCATTTTCGGAAGATAATAGACTGATTAAAGACGGTAACAATAAAAATGTAACTATTAATGAAACTATTAATCCCAATGTCATCATCCAACCAAAATCTATTATGGGTTTAATACCACTAAAGACTAAAGATAAGAATGCACATATCGTTGTTAGAACAGTGTACAGAATTGGTAGCATCATCTTTTTGCTAGACTCAAAAACAGCTTCACTTTTAGTTAGTTGGGGTAACTCTTTTTTTAATTGAAGAAATCTAACTGTTAAATGAATATTCATAGCCATATTTAAAATAAGCATTAAAGCTATAAAGTTTGAAGAAATTACTGTTACCTTCCATCCTATTAATCCCAATAAGCCAATCATTATGATAACTGAGGTTGCACAACCTAATAACGGCATTATTACCCATTTTAAATTTCTAAAAATAAACCAAAGAGTTAAAACAATAAAAATGAATACTCCTATACCAAAAACAACAATATCACTTTTTATATAGCCCATCATATCATCTGCTATCATTGGAATGCCGCCTAGATGAATTTTAGCATTTTCACCGTACTTACTTATTACATTCCTAATTTCAGAAATATTTTGGTGATTTCTGATATTGTACAAATTTTTATAATCTTCATATTCTCTAATAAATTCTTTATAATTTTCCTTTTCTTTTTTTGACAATCCTGTTTCAATAGACTGATTAAAATATTTGTCTTTGACTTGTATATATTCAGCTAATCTTTCATCTTTTTTCAAATAAACAACGATACCTGATGTTTTACCATCTTCACTTATGACATAATTTTTATAAATTGGACTATTAATAATTTCATTAAAACCTCTCTCCCTATCTATCTCTGGATAAGCCAGGGTTTTGTAATTCTTAAGCCTTTCCATCAAGCCCTCGTCTGTACTTTTTAAGAGAGGAACGTCAATTATAGTGATTACACTATCTACCCAAGTTAACTTTTCAATTTTAGATTTTAGTAATTGAAGGTTAAGTATTGTCTCTTTCTCAGTGAAATTTGACACAGGCGTGTAAGTTAAAACTAAAAAATCCTTTGACCCATATGTCTGGTTTACTTCTCTTAAATATTTTAGATCGGGATCTCCTTCGAGAAGTAATGCATCAGATGAAGCGTCTAAATTGAAATTTTTAGATTGATAAAGAGAAAAAATGATTAAAATTGATAAAAAAATAAGTGTTATTTTAGAGAAATCTGTAACTATTTTTTTATAAATGGTAGCAAACATGAGAATTATTCAGATATATCTTAATTTTTTTATAACTAAAGAAAAAATTAAGCCTAATTTCCAGTCAAATCTTTGAATTTCGTATAAATTCCCTCAAACTCAACCTTAACAGTGCCAGTAGGACCATGCCTTTGTTTTCCCAATATTATATCTGCTAAACCATTAACATCATTCATTTTGGACTGCCATTCTGCATGTTCTATTGAGCCTAATTTTGGTTGTTTTCGCTCAAGGTAATATGCCTCCCTGTAAACAAACATTACTACATCAGCATCTTGTTCTATTGATCCAGACTCTCTTAAATCAGCCAGTTGAGGCTGTTTGTCATCTCTTTGTTCGACTGCCCTGGATAGCTGAGATAAGGCTAGTACTGGTACTGATAACTCTTTTGCTAAAGCTTTTAAACCTTGAGTAATTTCCGATATTTCTTGAACTCTTCCATCATTTTTATTTGAGCTGGAACGCATCAGCTGTATATAATCAACAACAATTAACCCTAAGCCATGTAATCTTTTTATTCTTCTTGCTCTATTGCTTAATGCAGCAATCGTAATTGCGGGTGTTTCATCAATAAATAAAGGTAAATCATAAATATTTCTGGATGTTTCAATATATCTATTTATTTCTTCTTCAGTAACTTTACCTCTTCTAATATCATCAGATTTTATTCTAGCTTGTTCAGACAAAATTCTTGTAGATAATTGCTCCGAAGACATTTCAAGTGAAAAAAAGGCAACAGAAGATTTTTCTTGTCGACTTAAAATGTGCTTCGATGCATTAAATGCAATGTTAGTAGCTAGGGCAGTTTTACCCATGGAAGGTCTGCCTGCTAAAATTACTAAATCAGATTTATGCAAACCACCTAATTTTTCGTCTAAATCAGTAAGGCCAGTTGGTATTCCAACAACACCTTGATCACTTTGCATAGCCAAGGTGGCCATTTTAATTGTTTCGTCCAAAGCATATTTGAATTCCTGGTACGATCGTGAAAAGCTACCTCTTTCAGCTAGATCGTAAAGCGATTTTTCTGTATCTTCAATTATTTTTTCTGCATTATTTTCTTGAGTATTTGCACTTAATGTGTCCGAAGTTAATTTGTCTGAAACCATTATTAGCTCTCTTCTTAAATACATTTCATGAATAATTTTTGCATAATCAATAGCTTGTTTTGTAGAGCCTGAAAATCTTGTAAGTTTGACTAAATATTCTGTACCACCAACTTCATCCAGCATGTTATCTTTTTCAAAAAAATTTTTCAGAGTAATAGGGTTTGCAATCATTCCTTTGTTGTTCAAATTCTCTATAACTTCGAAAATTTTTATATGAGCTGGATCATAAAATATTGACGATTTAACTACTGAAGATATTTCATCTAATATATCATTGTTAACTAAAATGGAGCCTATTAAAGCTTGTTCTGCTTCAAGATTTGATGGTTGTTTATTCTCTATATTTTTATGAATTGATTTTATTTCTTCCACCTAATGATAATATGAGAATAGTTCTTTCAATAAAGAAAAAAGTTACACACTATTTTTTTTTGTCTGTGGAAAAGTTATTTTGATTGTACTTTGTCTATTTTAATGGAGACTTGAGCTTTCACTTCAGAATGGAAGTTTATCTCAGCTTTAAATAAACCAATCTTATTTAGCTCATCTTTAAGAATTATTTGTGAAGGGCTAACATCTGCTGAAGATTTTTCTTTAATAAGATTTGTAATTTCTTTTGGTTTTATCGAGCCATACAGCTCTCCGTTTTCCTTACTTTCTTTATTAAAAATAAAAGTTTTATTATTAATTAACTTTGCTATTTCTTTATATTTATTCTTAATTTCATTATTTTTCTTGTTAAGCTCATCTTTTTTTTTGTTCACTAACTCTTGATTATCTTTGCTGAATCTTAATGCCTTTCCTTGTTTTAATAGAAAGTTTCTACCGTAGCCATTTTTTACAGTTACTTTGTCTCCAATATTTCCAAGATTAAGAATATTTTCTAATAAAATAATTTCCATTTATAAAAGACCTAATATTTTTGCTTTTTTAATTTCTTTTGTGAGTTTTTTTTGTTTACCAAATGAAACCGATGTAATTTTTGATGAAATAATTTTTCCGTTATCTGAGACATATTTTTTTAATAGATTAATGTTTTTGTAGTCAACCAAAGGAGCATCTTTAATAGATAATGGGCATTTTTTTGAAAATTTACCATCATTTTTTTGAAACAAGCTCAATTTACTTAGTGAATTGTTTGAACCTTTCTTTTGGAATTTTTTATTTTTTCTTTTCATTAGCTATTTTTGCTATTTTTTTTAAAGAACTCATTTTTCGTATCTAATTCTTTATATTTTACCGTTAAAAACCTTATGACCGAGCTATCAATCTTTATTTTTTTCTCAATCTCCTCAACTGTTTTGCTACCACCTTCAAATTTATAATGAATGTAAAAACCTTTTTTATAATTTTTAATCTTATTTGCGAGATTTAATAGTCCCCATTCTTCGATTTTTATGACTTTTCCTGATGAACTATTTATAATTTTGTTATATTTTTCAATTAAAGTTTTAATATCATTTTCTGCTAAATCTTGTTTAGCTACAATTGTATTTTCGTAAAAAGCCATAATTTGTTATGTTAATCAAGTTTTATTAATTATTTGTAAAAATTGGTTTATACTATACTTATACATTATATCAACACTAATAATTGTGTAATAAACTTATATAAATGAACGCTTTATTATTTCCAGGGCAAGGTTCGCAATCAGTTGGCATGGGAGCAGAATTTTACTCAAATTTTGAATTAGTAAAAAAAATATTTAAAGAAGCAGATGATAAATTAAATTATCCTTTATCAAAATTGATCTTAGAAGGCCCAGAAGATGAACTACAATTGACAAAAAATACTCAGCCAGCAATTTTAACAGTTAGTTATTCAATATATAAAGTTTTAAAAGATGAATTTAATTTTGACTTCAACTCTTTTAAATATTTTGCTGGGCATTCATTAGGAGAATATAGTGCCTTAGTGTGCTCAGGTTCATTAAATTTTAATGATGCTTTATATCTTTTACATGAAAGAGGTAAAGCGATGCAAAAAGCTGTACCAGTTGGAAAAGGCAAAATGATAGCAATTTTAGGAGTAAAGACTCAAGAAATATTAAACATATTAAAATCAATTGAAAATGAAATAGGAGTTTGTGAAATAGCCAACGATAATGCAGAGGGGCAGGTTATTGTAAGTGGAAATAAAGAAAAAGTTGACTCTTTACAAAATATTTTAAAAGAAAAAAAAATAAAATCTATTCCATTAAAAGTAAGTGCTCCTTTTCATTGTTCACTAATGAAGCCAGCTGCAAGTATAATGAGAGATAAAATAGTTAAAACTAAATTTATCAATCCATTATTTAGTATTTTAAATAATGTTACTGCTAATCCAGAGACTAGCTCCGAAACTATTAAAGAATTACTAATTAAACAAATTTTTTCTACAGTAAAATGGCGAGACAGTATTATAAATATGTCTTCTTATGGTGTTAAAAATTTTATAGAAGTAGGTCCAGGTAAAGTTCTTAGTGGTATGGTAAAAAGAACAATCAAAGATGCAAATTGCTTCCAAATTAACTCCATAACTGATATTAAAAATATAATTAATGAACTTAAATAATAAAAAAATTTTAATTACAGGTGCTACTGGCGGTATTGGAAATGCTTTAGTAAAAAAATTTAATAATCTAGGCGCCTCAATATTTGCAACAGGAACTAATGAAGAAAAATTGGAAAATCTGAAAAAAAATTATCCAAATATTAAAGTAGAAAAATTTAAACTAGACGATCATGATAAAATCGAAGGCTTTATAGAAATGGCAAATGAAAAATTAGACGGGTTAGATGTTTTGGTTAATAATGCAGGAGTTACAATAGACAATCTATCAATAAGACTTACAGAAGAACACTGGAAAAAAGTTTTAGATATAAATTTAACATCAAGTTTTTTAATGTGTAAATATTCAATTAAAAAAATGCTTAAAAAAAAATATGGAAAAATAATAAATATTACATCAATAGTAGGTCATACAGGAAATTTGGGACAAGCCAATTACGCAGCATCGAAAGCAGGAATAATAGCTTACTCAAAAAGTTTGGCGATTGAATACGCAAAAAAAAATATTAATGTCAATTGTGTTTCTCCTGGATTTATAAAGACAGACATGACTGATAAGATTAATGAAGAGTTTAAAAAAAATTTGATTAGCAAAATTCCATCTGGTGATCTTGGCACAGGCGAAGATGTTTCTAACTGTGTTGCCTTTTTAGCTTCTGATATGGCTAAATATATAAACGGTGAAACAATACATGTTAATGGTGGAATGTATATGGCTTGACAATTCTTATTAATAATCTATTAAGAAATTAAAACATACGAAAGGTATTCATGTCAGAAGAAATTAAAGGAAAAATAAAAAAAATAGTAGCAGATCATCTTGGTATAGAGGAAGAAAAAGTAACAGAGGAAGCAAGTTTTATCGATGATTTAGGCGCAGACAGTCTCGACACTGTAGAGCTAGTTATGGCTTTTGAAGAGGAATTTGGATCTGAGATTTCAGATAGTGAGGCAGAAAAAATATTAACTGTTGGTGACGCTATTAAATTTATAGAGAGTAAAAAAAGCTAAAACTATCCAATATTTTGATGAAGCCTGATAAAAAAAATATCATGGTAGTTCTTTCATCTCCTTCAGGAGCGGGCAAGACAACAATAACAAAAAAAATACAGCAAAAATTTAGTTCTTTTAAAATTTCAGTTTCTCACACAACTAGGAAACCTAGATTAAATGAAGTTGATGGAATTGATTACAATTTTATTGACGTAAAAAATTTTGAAAACAAAATAAAACAAAATTTTTTTTATGAATATGCTCTAATTTTTGATAACTATTATGGCACTTCAAAGATTGCAGTAGATAATTTAATAAAAAATAATGATATAATATTTGATATTGATTGGCAGGGAAATCAACAACTATCGAAATTCAATAAGTTAAGTTTAATAAAAATATTTATTACCACAAAGGGCAAGAAAGATTTAAAAGATAGACTTATTAGCAGAAATCAAGATGGCAAATTAGAAGTAGAAAAAAGATTAAAATCATTTGATTTAGATGTAAAGCATTGGTGCGACTATGATTATGTAGTTATAAATGAAAACTTAGAAAACTGTTTTAGACATGTAGAAAACATTATATTAAGTCACAAAGATACAGCTCATCTATTTTCATAAATTTCTGCTGCTTTATAATAAAATTCTTTAGTTAAATCTGAAGGTCTTGATTTTAAATTTAAATTTTTAAATTTTTTAATTTCATTAGGTTTAAAAATTTTTTTAATATTCTTATTAACCATCTTTCTTTTATTAGAAAAAAATATATTTGTAATATATTCAAGATTATTAATATTATTTATTTTATAATTAATATTTTTCAGAGGCATTAAGTGTAAAACAGTTGATGTGACTTTTGGTTTAGGAAAAAAACAATTAGCGGAGACATCAAACTTGTTTAAGTATTTCAATCTATAATTTGAAATTATTGACAATCTACCATAGGACTTGCCCGAAATTTTTTCAGCAACTTCTTTTTGAAACATTAAAATTAAATCTTTAAATTTTGGGGGCCATTTTTTAAACTTAATTAACCTTATTAAAATTTGAGAGGAAATATTGTATGGTAAATTTCCAAAAATAACTGAATCTTTTTTTATGATTTTTTCTAAATCAGTTTTCAAAATATCATTATTATAAAAAATTATAGATTTATTCTTCTTATATTTCTCTTTCAATTTTTTTAATAAACGATTATCTTTTTCAATAACTATTAATGACTTTGGATTTTTATCCAATATTTTTTTTGTCAGCGCACCATTACCTGGTCCAATCTCTACTATATTTTTATTTTTAATATTTTTTAAATTTATTATCTTGTTGATTATGTTTTGATCTTTGAGAAAATTTTGACCAAGCGACTTCTTTAAGTAGAGCATTTTATTTGAATTTGTCGAGAAACTTTATGCACTCTAACAAACTTTTTGGATTACCTCTTTTTTTTAGAATGATATTTTTTGCTGTTCCATGATCGGGCGATAATCTTATATAACTTAATCCAAGTGTTAAGTTGATAGCATCATATTTAAAGAAATTTTTAAAGGGAATTAACACTTGGTCGTGGTACATTCCAACCACTACGTCATATTTTTTATAATCATCTTTAAAGAAATTATCCGCTACCATGGGTCCGTTAATAATAGTATGTCTTTTTAATTTCTTAATTGCCGGTATTATACTTTTAACTTCTTCAGAGTCTTTTTCTAGCTCATTATTATGAGGGTTCAAACCAAGCATAGCGATTTTTGGTTTTTTTTTAAAAAGTTTTTTATAATAAATTATTAAGGTTTTCACCTTTTTTATTATCAATCTTTCTTTAATATTTTTTGAAACTTCTTGAATTTTTAAATGAGTCGTTATCGGAACTACCGATAGCTTTTTGTTGTGTAAAAACATTACTTCAGAAAATTTAGTTGATGAATTTTTTTTCCCTAAAAACTCAGTAACACCCTGTATACCGCTTTTTTTAATTAAATTTTTATCAACTGGACAATTGATAAAACCGTTAATTTTCTTTTGTTTACAAAGATTATGAGCATGGTTAAGGCAACCAATAACATACTTAGATGCTTCTTTTTTGGGGACACTAAAACAATTATTAAATTTTAGAGGATAATCTAAAATTCTTAAGCAATTATTTGGTTTAACTTCATTTAAATTTAAAATTTTAGACAACTTTATATTAAATTTAAGTTTTTGTTTTTGTTTGTTAATTAAATTAAAGTTTCCAATTAAAATAATATTTTTTCTAATTTTAGGATTAAGTCTTTTCCAAGATTTAAAAATTAATTCCGAATTTATACTATTAGGATCACCGGCTATAATACTAATAATTTTTTTCATTGTACTTTGATTAAGATATTGTTTTTCTTTTTAGATAAGTGACTATTTGAATAAAGATTTAAAAGTTCATTTTTCTTTTTATTAATAATATTTTGTCTCATAAGTTTAACGTCAATATTTTTTGAGATTTCATTAGATTTTTTATCTAACATTTTATAAAAAACTAAAGTGTCTGCACCCACAATTCCATCTGAGATATCTCCAATTTTAAGGTTTTCTATTATATTTATTAAGTTACTTGAAATAGATTTAGAGTTCACCCATCCAATTTCACCTTCATTTAATGCTGAAGATGATATGCTGTATTTTAATACTGTTCTTGAAAAGCCAATATCTTTTATACTTTTTTTTACTTCTTCAATAATTTTATTTTTTGTTTCATTATTATAACTTACTTCTAGTTCAGCTAATTTAAATTCAATTATTTTTTCTTTTTTATTTGATAATTCCTTAATTTCTTTTTCTATTTGATTTTCGTTTACATTTATTTTCGAAGTGTAGATTTGAGCAATAAGTGTTTGCCACAAAAATTCTGTTTCAACTTCTTCTTTGTATTGATCATAACTTATTTTACTCGATTTAAAAAAATTTTTTAAATCAGAGGGTTCTATATTTAAACTTTGAGATATGCTTTTCATATGATTATTAATAGCTAATTCATTTATCGTTAGATTGTATTTTTCTATTTCATCTTTTTTAATTTTTAAATCAATTAATTTTTTTAATGAAAGAGTTTTTATTTTATTTATATTTTCCTGGTTTACTTTTTGTTTTGTTAAAATTAGTGTTGTATTAATTTTATTTTCAAGTTCAATCAAAGTGATAATTTCATTTCCAACTTTAGCTATAATATTATTCTTAATTGAAGAAAAGGAAAAAGGGGTATTTAATAATGTAATTAGAAATGTAATACAAAAAATTTTAAAAATTTTATTCATCTTTTAATTGAATGATGGAGATCTTATACCTCCAAAACTCGACAATGTTATTTTAAACATTAAAGAGTTTTCAGCTTCTATTTCTGAGTCATTATAAAATTCTCTTCTGTAATATAGACCTGCTCTTAAACAATCATTTAAATATTCATAACTTAAATCATAAAATTCTGAAGAATTTGTAACTAAGTTTCTTTTATTCCCTAAAGATAAGACTGTATTATTTCCATTATCATACTTGATTGTAGTTTTGATATATTCTTTATCTCCAGATTTTTTCTCTTCTTCTAGGAAATTTATATTAAAATTGAAATTATTATTTACATAATCCATAGAAATTTCGTTAAAATTAGTTTCTTTTAAATTCTGATCCAATGAATAATTGTAATTAAATGAAAAATTTTCACCTCTTTTATGATTAAAACTACCCACCACATTTGAAAATCTATTATCTAAACCTGTAGTACCAGCCATATTTTTATTATTTTTATTTTCACTAATAATTTGCCCGACTGAAAAAATAGTCTGATTGAAGTCATCGTTTATTTCATAATTTAATCCCACTGTTAAATTGGTTCCACCCTCAAAATTTTGTTCTGATTGAATTCTATCTAATGAAAATAAATTTCTACCTACAAGAGTAATATCTCTATCATCTTTCCTCATGTATTCTGGAGCATATTTTAACAAAATTTTGGGTGTTAAAAGGTGATCTGATCCATCATCCACATTTTTATAAAGATCTAAACTTGCAAGATAACCTACTGCTCCAAATAACTCATTGGTCGTTCTAGTTTTAAAACCACCAACATTATCATATTCATAATTAATATTTTTTAATTTTGTTAAAATTTTTCCTTTATAAATTTTTTCTGAGAACGGCCTGTCAATTTCCCAATTAAAATTATTTATAAGGGTTTTTTTATATTTATTTGTATCGTAATTATGTAATTTGAAATCTGATCTAAAGTTTCCATAACCAAACTTATTACTGAAAAATTGTTTTTCATAATTAATTTCAGGAAGAATATATTCATATTTATCAGTGTAACTTTCTGCCAATGTTCTGAAAGAACTTGCGTTAATAGAAAAAAATTGATTTTTATCATCGTCTATTAAAGAGTAGTCTACAAAATTTTCTAGAACTTCTGTTTCATATTCCACTAAGTTTGACTCAATTTTATATAATTTTAAATATTTTTTGTTTGAAACATGCTCAAGATTAACTTCAATATTTTGATTGATATTTTCAGATTTATTAAAGTTTTTTAGGAAATTAAAGAAAACATGAGATTTGTCCCCCGATTTTTTTGTCTCAGATGTATTTTTATATCCCTGTGTAAAACCAAAATCTAAACTTAGATTAGCATCTTTAAATGCTTGTCTGTACTCTCCTAAAAACAATGGATGCTCAGATGCAAAAAGCTTGCTATTAATTGTTAAGTCTTTGTCTTTTGCCATCGCCCAAAAGTAAGGAACATCTACAGCTGAGCCTAAATTTTTAGTATCACTATAATTTGGTATCAAAAATCCTGATCTTCTTTTTACTGTAGGATCAGGATGTGAAAGCTTAGGAAAATAAAAAATTGGTATATTGTATAATTTAATTACAGCATTGTCATAGTATATAGTTTTTTTAATTTTATCATGAGTCATTTTCCCTGCCCTTAATTCCCATGGAGGACATTTGTCGTTTTTTCTGTAATTACACATAGTGTAATTACTTTTTGTAAAAGTGGACTGGTTATCTTTAACATTGATTGTATTTGCAAACACTCTTGGCTTGTTATTTTCATTAATTTTGAAATCATCATTATTAATATATAATTTGGCATCTGAACCTATAATTTCTCTTTTTTTTTCATCGATATAAATTTGAGAAAAGTTGTAAGAATTTTTAAATTTATCTATAATTTCTATGGATCCAATCGATTTAAAGATATTATTCTGTTTAAAATATTCAAAATTTTCTAAGTAAATTTTATTCCCTTCTAAATCTTGAATAATTGATCTGTTGTTAGAGCTTATAAAAGTTTTTTTATTGTCAATAATTACGTCACTTGTCTCAATTTTGTAACCTTCTATGGTTTCAAATTCACTTTCTCCAAAACTTTTAAAAATCTTATTATTATTATCATAAGTAGCCTTTGAAGCTTTAAATATATTACCGTTTATATCTCTCGATAATATATTTCCTTTAAATTCCAAAAAATTAGACTCTTTATTATATAAAACATAATCTGCCTTAAAAAAATTATTGAATTGATCTCTCACTTCTACATTTTTTTCAAAAATCGTAACTTTTGACTTTTTATCAATATTTATATTTTTTGCTTTAATATCAAATTCTTCGGCGGATAAAAAACTTGAAAACAAAAAATAAAATAAGATTAAAAAAATATTATTTTTCATTTATTTGTAAAATTCCTACACTACTAAATAGACCGATTATTATTATCGGCATCCAAGTTGCTAGCGTTAAAGGTATTCTATTAGTTTTACCAAGAGCAATTGATAAATCTTTTAGGTAATAAATTAAAATGCATGAGATTAAACCAATAAATACGTATCTAGTATTATTTGACTTTGTTAATTTCCCTAAAACTAGTATTGATGCCAAAGCTGTCATAGTTAAAAGAAAGAAAGGCATTGATAACATGTTGTTGAAACTTTGTTTTAAAAATACGTTACTATATCCTTGATCTAATAAACTTTGATAGTTTGTTACTAAATCTATAAAAGATAAAGTATCAAAATTTTTGTATAAGCTTGTGATCTTTTCATACGTATATATTGAGTCAATCTCAAGTTTTTCCAGTTCATTTTGGTCAAATACACCTTCAGAAAAATTTATTAATACTACGTCTTTAAGCAGCCACTTATTTTTCTCGATATTAGCTGTGTTTGAATGAATTTTGTTAATTAAATTATAGTCCTTGTCAAAATTAAATATTGTGACATTTTTTAAAAGTTTTTGATCCACTTCTTTTGAAGAAATTATACGCTGACCGTTGTCTAAATTCTCTTTAATCCAAAGTCCATTTTTATTAAATGATACTAGATGTTCAATATCTTTGGAATAATTAGCTTTAATTTTTTCGTAATATTTAGACATTGATGAAGTTATAGGATTAAGAAAAAATAACGAAACCCATCCAATAAAAAAAGAGATAAAAGATATCAATAGAAAAACTTTAAAATTTGATATACCAAAAACTTTAATTGTAAGAAGATCTTTATTGTTTTTAATATCAATAATAAACTTCATGCTTGTGATAAAAATTATAAAAGGTAGTAACTGAATAATCATACTGGGAATATGTAATACTGTAAGATATATAGGCATAGTAAAACTTACTTTTAAACTTTTAAAAAATTCAATTTCTTCAAATAAATTTAAAATTATTCCAAAACAGTAAAATACAAAAAAAACTTTCAAAAATGTTTTTAAATAATTATTAAGGAGATATTTAATTAAAATTTTATTCATAGTTTATTCTTTAAGTAATTTAATTTTAAGAAAAAAATATATTATTAAGGTCAAAAAAATAGGAGATAGAATGAAAATATTTGAAATAATTTTATTGAGTCCAGTGTATCTAATAATAGTTTCTGCGTATAATAGTATCAAGAATGAATATAGAAAAATACTCACCTTATTGAAAAAAAAATTTTTTTTATTATAAGTAAATAAAAAACAAGCAATAAGAGCTGTTACAGGAATAAAAAATGGTAGAACGATTCTTCTATTCAAAGTAGGAATGATTTCTTTAACCCATGTTTCAGGGCAATTTTGATCAAATATATTTTCAAATATACATCCAGTAAGTTTGAGCGTAGATGTTTCTTGAATTTTTGGTTTTTTTATAGTTCTATTAGACAAATTTCCTAAATCAATTTTTAGTTGATCAAATTTAATTATTTCATTTTCATAATCTATAATATTCGAGGAGATAATTTTACCTTTGAAAAGCAACATACTTTTATCGTCTACTACTCCACTCTTAGCTATGATGGTATTAATTTTTGATTTTCCCGCAGATAGATTTTTTAAAAGATTAGAGTCATCTTGCAAAAAAATGTTTTTAACTTGATTACCTGTTCTTTCATCAACTACAAAAGTTAGTCCACTAAAAGAGTCACTAAATTGTTGTTCTCTTACTGTTGGGACAAAGGATGTTAATTTTTCATTACCCAATAACATTCTTGATTTATTTAAAGCCATAGGCGTTAAAAAAACTGAGAAAATTAGATACAAAAAAGTTACAACAACAGAAATAAAAAAAAAAAGATTTACTATTTGAATCTTTTTAACCCCAGAAGTCCAAAGAATAATTAATTCTCTATCTTGAATTTGTCTTAAAATAAAAATTGTTAACGCCAGTAAGAAAGCCAAAGGAAAAAATTTAGTCATTATCCCGAATAAGTTTAAAAATGAGTAAAACAAATAAGTTAAAACTGGATATCCGCTATCTACAATTAAATCTAAAAAATTTACTGCTCTTACAGTCCAAGCAATAGCACTTAAACCTATAAGTATAGTAAAAAAGGTTTTGAAAATTTCAAAAATGTAATTTTGATAAATTTTGTTTTGAAGCATTTGATTATTTGTATATAATTAATTCATCCATACAATAAATTCAACTAAAGAGTGAATAATGACAATATTAACGTTGAAATTTAGTATTTTAGCACTTATATACCTCACATCCTTCAAAAAGAGAATTTTGAATCTATGTCAATACAATTGAACTTCACAAAAACCGCCAACAAGTTTACCGGAAACGTTGTTTTATTTGTTGATGAAAAATTTAATTGTAGAAATATAAAAAAATATATTACCTCTTTTGAATTTTCTTATATTAATGATTTATTAAAAACTAGTGATTTAAAAAAAAATATTTTAATTTTTGAATTAAACTCAAAGAGAAAAATTTTTTTAATATCCATAAAAAAAAATATAAAAAGTTTTGATATAGAAAATTTAGGGGCCGAGTTTTATGGTCGTATTAGTTATGAAAAAAAAAGCCACTATACGATCAACACAGACACTGTAAGCTCTAATCATGAAAATTTTGTTGGTCATTTTCTTCATGGGTTAAAGCTTAAATCTTACGAGTTCAAAAAATACAAAACAAAGAAAGAAAGCAAAATTATTTCAATCGAAATTACAGGAATTAAAAACAGACCAACAACTTTTAATCAATTAAAGTTCAAAGCTCTAGAAGAAGGAACTTTTTTTGCGAGAGATTTAGTTTCAGAGCCTGGAAATATCCTACATCCCGACGAATATGCTAAAAGAATAAGCTCTCTTAAAAAAGATGGGTTGAAAGTTACCATATACGATAAAAAAAAATTAAAAAAACTTGGGATGAACGCTTTGTTAGGAGTTGGAATGGGAAGTGTTAGAGGATCCTATCTTGTTACGATAGAGTGGAATGGCGCAAAAAATAACTCAAAACCTTTAGCTTTCGTTGGTAAAGGAGTTACTTTTGATACTGGTGGATATTCTTTGAAGCCAGCAAGATTTATGGAAGATATGACGTACGATATGGCAGGTTCAGCAGCAGTAGTTGGTTTAATGAAAAATTTAGCATTAAGAAAATCAAAAATAAATGCTGTCGGTGTAGTTGGACTTGTTGAAAATATGGTTAGTGGTATTGCTCAAAGGCCAGGAGACATTGTAAAATCTTACAGTGGTAAAACTATTGAAGTTTTAAATACTGATGCTGAAGGTCGACTTGTATTGGCTGATGCATTATCTTTTACTGAAAAGAAATTTAAACCTAAATTTATAATTGATCTAGCTACATTAACTGGTGCAATTATAGTTTGTTTAGGATCTGAATACGCAGGACTTTTTTCTAATAACGATAATCTTTCAAAACAAATTATAAATGCAGGTGAAAAAGTCGAAGAAAAGTTATGGAGAATGCCATTACATAAAAACTACGATAAACTTATGGATTCAAAAAACGCCGACATGCAAAATATTAATTATGTGGGTGGTGCAGGATCAACAACAGCTGCACAGTTTTTACAGAGATTTATTTTAAACAAAACTCCTTGGGCCCACTTAGATATAGCTGGTATGGCTTTTCAAAATATGGTGGGGCTTTGAATTCTAGAGGTGCTACTGGTTTCGGTGTTAGACTATTAAATCAACTTATAGAGGAAAGCTATGAGTAATATTGAAAAAACTTTGTCAATAATTAAACCTGATGCTGTTGAAAGAAATTTAGTCGAAGATATTAAAAATATTTTTTTAAAGAATAAATTAAAAATTTTAGACTCTAAAAAAATCCATATCACAAAAGATGAAGCATCAGAATTTTACAAAGTTCACCAATCCAAACCTTTTTTTAACGACTTGTGTGCATATCTATCCTCAGGGCCGATAGTTGTGATGATTTTAGAGGGTGAAAATGCGATTTCAACGAACAGAAAATTAATGGGGGCGACAAACCCAAAAGATGCTGACGATAATACGATTAGAAAATTATACGGAATTTCAATTGACAAAAATTCAGTACACGGGTCTGACTCTGCCGAAAACGCAAAAAAAGAAATAAATTTTTTCTTTTAAACTTATTTGTTTCTAAAAACTTTAATAATTGCCTCTGGAAAAGCAACATATTCTAACTTTTGTGTCTTAATTTTTAAAATTTTTTCATTATCATTACTTTTAATGAAGAATTTTTTTTGAACAATCGTGTTACCGCTATCCAACTTTTGATTGACATAATGCACTGTGCATCCTGCTTTTTTTTCTTTATTTTCTAACATTCTGGAGAAAGTATTGAGACCTTTAAATTTTGGCAGAAGAGAAGGGTGAATATTAATTATTTTTCTTTGATAATTCTTCAGAATCTTGTTTGAAATAATTTTCATAAAACCTGCTAAGCAAATAAAAGATATCTTGTATTTTTTAAGATAAAATAAAATTTTATTTTCATAATTTTTAAATTTAGTATTAATGAAAAAATATGGAATGTTATATTTTTTTGCATAATATAAACCATACGCATCTTTATTATTACTAATTACCAAACTTATTTTAATTGGAAAATTATTGTCTCTTGATCTCGCAATAAGATTATTGAGATTAGACCCTTGACCAGAGATTAAAATACAAGTTTTTTTTTTTACCATCTAAGAGATTTTGATAAATTAACTTTTCTATTACTTTTTGAAATAAATCCAATTTCATAAGGTATAAAATTTTTTGAAAAAAACTTTTTTATTTTATTTACATTTTTTTTTGAAACAATTAAACAAAAACCAACTCCACAATTAAAAGTACGCATCATTTCTTGATCAGATATTTTTTTAGTTTTTAACCATTTAAAGATTTTTAATATTTTAATTTTAGATAAATCAATATTTAAAGATAAATTTTCTGGGACTGACCTTAATAAATTTTCGATCAAACCTCCACCTGTTATATGAGCGGCTGCGTTAATGAGATTTTTGTCAGTTAATTTAAGAATTTCTTTAGAGTAAATTTTTGTTGGTTTTAAAATATCTTTTTTTATTTTTGATGGTATTTTATTTTTTTTTAATATTGATCTTACAAGTGAAAATCCATTTGAGTGAATTCCATTAGATGGAACTGCTAAAACGATGTCACCATTTTTTACATTTTTTTTATCTAAAATTTTTTTTTTTGATACAATGCCTACACTAAAACCTGCTAAATCAAATTTATCTTTAGAATAAATACCAGGCATTTCAGCCGTTTCACCTCCAATTAATTTACAATTAGATAATTCGCAACCTTTGAAAATCCCACTTAAGATTTTTTTTGTTTTGTTTAGGTCCAATTTACCAACAGCGATATAATCTAAAAAAAATAATGGCTTTGCGCCTTGAACAATTAGATCATTGATGCACATCGCTACTAAATCAACTCCAATGGTATTAAATTTTTTAAACTTATTTGCTAAATCAATTTTTGTTCCTACACCATCAGTGCAAGAAACTATTACTGGATCCTTAATTTTATGATTACTAATATCAAATAATGAGCCAAAACCTCCAATCACGTCTTTTTGAGATCCAACCTTCGTTTTTTTGACATTTTTATTAGATATTTTTGATATATGTTTAACTAATTTATTTGCTAACGAAATGTTAACACCGCTTTTTTTATAACTATTTTCATTTTTTTTCATTTATAAATTGGTAATTAAATTTTATGAAATTTTACAAACTAATTATTATTATTTTAATTGTTTTTTTTAAAACTGAAACTATTTTCTCAGAAAACAATTTGTTTAATGTTAATAATATTCAATTAGAAAAAAAAGATAAAACCTCTCAAAATATGCTTGCTGATTTGGCAATAAAAAGGGGATTTAGCCAATTAATTGAAAAAATCTTACTACAGGAGGACAGCAAAAAGCTTTCAGATTTAAACTTTTCTTCAATAAAAAAATTAGTATCTTATTATCAAATAACCGAAATAACTGATGAAAAAAAAATAAAAGAATTGGTAAATTTTAGTGTAACATTTGATAAAGACAAAATACATCATTTGTTCCATGAAAAGGGAATTTCGTACTCGGAAATATCAGATAAAGATTTATATATTCTACCTTTATTGATTAAGAATAATGAAACATTTATTTTTAACAATAATTATTTTTATGACAATTGGAATGAAATTTATAAAAATGATTTGATCGAATTTATATTACCTCTAGAAAATATTGAGATTATTAAAAATATAAATGATTATAAAAATAATTTAATTGATCTAGACTTAATTAGTTTATTTAAAGAGTATTCGAGTAAAAATCTAGCTTTAGTACTGATTGAAGAAAGTAATAAAATTAATAATAAGATATTTATTAAAGCTATTATACAAGGAAAAAATATATCGAGGAGTATAAATTTAGAAAAACAAAACTTAACTTCTAAAAATTATCCTGAAATGGTTATCATACAATCAAAAAAAGAATTAATTAATTTAGTTAAGTCCAAAAATCTTATTGATATTAGAACACCTGCTTTTTTAAATGCTAAATTAGATATAAATAATTTAAATAATCTAGTTGAATTAAATTCAAGAATTAAAAATATTGATTTAATAGAAAATATCTATGTTCAAGAATTTAATAAAGATTTCATGAATTTAAAAATAAAATATCTAGGAAAATTGGATAAAATTATAAATCAATTAAAAAAAGAAAATATAGATCTAAAATTAGTAAATGATCAATGGGTAATAAAATCTTTATAAAATGGATCAACTCATTTTTAAATTTCCTTTTTCAAAAAAATATTATGAACAAGATTTTTTCATATCTAATAATAATTTTTCAGCATATAAATTAATAGAAGAATGGCCAATCTGGCCGGGCAAATGGTTAAATATTTTTGGTGCTTCTGGATCTGGAAAAACTCATTTAGCAAAAATACTACAAAAAAAAATTAATAAGATAAAATTAGTTGATGCAAAAAATGTTAATGATGAAATAATTGGTGATATTAACCATATTGATTGTTTAATAATAGATAGTTTTGAAAATAATATCGATGAAAAATTACTTTACTCGATTTTGAATCAATCAAAACAAGTAGAAAATTATATCTTAATTAATTCAATCCCCTCTATAAAAAATATTAAATTTAACTTAAAGGATTTGAAATCAAGAATTAATAGTTTTTTATATATAGGAATAGAATTACCAACAGATGATTTATTAAAAGTAATTATTTCTAAAAGCTTGTCCGATAAGCAAATAAGCATAAATCCCAAATTATCTGACTATATAATTAATAATGTAGAGAGGTCCTATGAAAAACTGTTTAAATTTCTAAAAGATGTAGATGAAATGTCTTTATCCACTGGAAAATCTATCAATATTAATCTAATAAAAAAAGTATTGAACAAATGAATAAATATAGATCACATAATTGTGCAGAATTAAGTGAAAAAGAAATAGACAAAGATGTAACTCTCTCCGGTTGGTTACATCGAAAAAGAGATCATGGAAATTTACTGTTCATAGATCTAAGAGATCATTATGGTATAACTCAGTGCGTAGTTGAAAATAAAAACGATTTTTTTCCTATTTTAGAAAAATCAAAACCTGAGACAGTTTTAAAAATAATTGGCAAGGTAGTAAAAAGATCGAGTGGTACTGAGAATTTAGATTTAAAAACTGGTAAAATTGAAGTTTTGATTAAGTCAGTAGATATTTTATCTAATTCTAAAGAATTACCGATGCCAGTTTTTGGAGAACAAGATTATCCTGAGGAAATAAGATTAAAATATAGATTTTTAGATTTAAGAAGAGAAGAAATGCATAAAAATATTATTTTAAGATCCAAAGTGATTTCCTTTATAAGATCTGAAATGTTAAAATTAGGTTTTTTAGAATATCAAACTCCAATCTTAACGTCATCAAGCCCGGAAGGAGCAAGAGATTTTTTAGTTCCAAGTAGGCTAAATCCAGGGAAATTTTATGCCTTGCCTCAAGCGCCGCAGCAATTCAAGCAATTAATTATGGTTTCGGGATTTGATAAATACTTTCAGATTGCACCATGTTTTAGAGATGAAGACGCTAGAGCCGATAGAAGTCCAGGTGAATTTTATCAATTAGACTTGGAAATGTCTTTTGTTGAGCAAGAAGATGTTTTTAATGTTGTTGAAAAGTTAATGATAAACTTGTTTAAAAATTTTTCATCAAAAAAAATGACGTATGAAAAATTTCCAAGAATTCCCTATCAAGAAGCAATGAAAAAGTACGGAACAGATAAACCAGATCTGAGAAACCCTTTAATCATTTATGAACTTACTGACTTATTTCAAAGAGATGACATTAAATTTGAAATATTTAAAAAACTTGTAAAAAAAGGATCGGTTGTTAGAGCTATAATCACCAAAAACACTAAAGATAAACCAAGAAGTTTTTTTGATAATATTGATAAATGGGCAAAAGACCAAGGTGCTTCTGGTTTGGCATATTTTACTTTAGAACAAGATCAAGAACTCAAAGGTAAAGGACCTGTTGGAAAATTTTTTAGCGCAGACTCTCTAAAAGAAATTATGAAAAGATGTAATGCCGAAGTAGGTGACAGTATTTTTTTAGCATGCGGAGATGTAAAAGAAATAGAAAAAATTCTTTCTTTAGCTAGAGATAAAATTGGTCAAGATCTAGATATAATAGACAAAGATCAATTTGCCTTTTGTTGGATTGTTGACTATCCAATGTATGAATTCGACGAAAATTCAAAAAAGATTATATTTAGTCATAATCCTTTTTCAATGCCTCAAGGAAAATTAAACGAATTAAATTTTGACAATCCTCTAGATATCAAAGCTTATCAGTATGATATTGTTTGTAACGGAGTGGAGTTATCTTCTGGGGCGATTAGAAATCATTTACCAGATTTAATGTATAAATTATTTTCAATAGCAGGATATAGTAAAAACGATGTTAATGAAAAATTTAGTGGAATGATAAATGCATTTAGTTTCGGAGCGCCACCGCATGGAGGAATAGCGCCTGGTATTGATAGAATTGTAATGTTACTTGCTGGCAAAGATAATATAAGAGAGGTAACTTTATTTCCTATGAACCAAAATGCTCAAGACTTAATGATGCATGCACCGTCAGATGTTGATGACAAGCAGCTTAAAGAACTTAATATTAAAAAAGATATTAAAAAAGTCTAATTTTTAGTTTTAAGGTTTATCCTAACATCACTAAGATCAACTAATTTTTCCTCATAATTACTTCTTACAAAACCTTTAGAAGTAATATTTTTAACAATTTTAAGAAATTTATCGTCACTATTCTCCGAACTAATGTTTTTTGCGCTTACAATAGACGGAGTGTGAGCCAATTCCTCTTTACCTAAATATGATATAGCAAGTTCTCTAAAAACATAGTCAAGAATAGATGAAGCGCTCAAAATTCTATCGTTACCGTTCACATTTCCTGACGGTTCGAATTTAGTATCTATAAAAGCATCGACATATTCCTCAAGTGGCACCCCATATTGCAAACCTAGGGAAATAGCTATAGCAAAATTATTCATCATTGCTTTAACTAGTTCACCTTCTTTATTCGTATCAATAAATATTTCTCCAATTTTTCCATCATCGTATTCTCCAGTATGAAGATAAACTTTGTGATCACCTATTTGAGCTTTTTGAATATATCCTTTTCTTCTATCTGGCATTCTAAACCTAGCATTACTTTTAACTTTTAAATTGCTAGAGTTTTCTGAAATTTGGTTTTTTACACTTTTTATTTGATTGGCAATATTGTCAGGCTGGCTTTTATCTAATTTGGGGCTACTAGATTTTTCGTTTTTTTTGCTACCAATTTTTCTAGTTTTTCTATTGTTTAGTTTAACATCGATAACCTCAACTTCACCATCAGTTCTTTTATCAATTTTAGATAATTCTGTATCATCTAAATTATCCAACGTATGGACAGTTTTAAATGTGCAAGTATAGTAAGTTTCTACAACGTATTTTTTCATAATATTTATGGAATCTCTTTAATTAGATATATATTAATTGTATAAGGTGTCTATATCTTAATAATACAATTGTTAATTGTGTGGATTTAAAATTTATATTATGAGCTTAAAAATAATTTTTACTTGGTGGAATAGACAAACTTTTGGGACTTTTTTAAAAACTTTATTTTTTGGAAAATATGTAGGTTCAGACCAATACGGAAATAAATATTATTGTAGTAAAAAAAATGAGCGATGGGTTGTTTACGCGAATAATATTGAAGCAACAAAAATTACTTCTGAGTGGTATTTGTGGATGCATCACACAATAGATAAGGCACCGAGTCCAAGTGAAAATAAATATTCGTGGCAAAAAAAACATTTAGAAAACCAAACTGGTTCTAATAATAGTTTTAAACCAGTAAAAATTAGAAAGAATGAAATTAAAAAAAAATATGAAACTTGGAAATAATATTTATTTAATTTTAATATTATTGTTTTTTTCAACTAATTTATCTTTTTCAGAGGAAAAAATTTCATTATCCCCTTTATTAAATGTTCATGATATTAAACCAAGTTTTGAAGATTTAGAGGAAGTGAATGATAATATATCAGCCTCTAGAAATTTAAAAGAAAAGAAAAATGATGCAAATTTAAAATCATCTCAAGCTATCTTAATAGGACTCGATAAAATTACTGCAAAATCCTCAGAATTGATTGTAAACTTAAATGAAAGTAAAAAATTTGGTCCATTAGAAATAAAAATTTTGAAATGTGGTAAAATTAAAATGAATAATAAAATAGATAGTGTTGCATATATGCAAGTTAAAGATTTAAGCAAGGGTGAAAATGAAAAGGTCTTTATATTTAATGGTTGGACTTTCGCATCAGATCCAAACTTAACTCCATTTGATCATGCAATATACGATTTACAATTAATCAACTGTAATACTGCTTAGTAAAATTTTTCTTTTCCAAGCCAATTCGTATCAAAATCAGAACTAATAAATTTTTTATGATTTAATATTTTTTTATGTAGATCAATTGTGGTTGTAATTCCTTCAAGCACAAACTCGTCTAGTGATCTTAAGGTTCTTTGTATAGCTTCAGTTCTATTTCTTCCTTTACAAATAACTTTTGCAATTAAACTATCGTAATAAGGAGTTATTTTACAACCTTGAAAAATTGAGCCGTCAACTCTTGTTCTAAAACCAGATGGTTGATGACAAACACTTATTACACCAGGACTTGGTTGAAAATCTAAAGCTGGATTTTCTGCATTAATTCTACACTCAATAGTATGCCCCCTTGGATTAATATCACTTTGCTCCAAAGCCGTATCACCAGTAAAAGCTATCCAAAGTTGCTCCTTTACGATGTCAATACCCGTTTGGACTTCAGTAACGGGATGCTCAACTTGAACTCTAGTATTCATTTCTAGGAAATAAAATTTTCCATTTTCATAAATAAATTCTACAGTTCCAGCTCCTTCATAATTAATTTGTTCAACCATTTTTACAGTTTTTTTAAACAGATCTTCTCTCATTTCATGTGTTAAAACTGGGCTTGGGGTTTCTTCAATTAATTTTTGATGTCTTCTTTGAACGGAACAGTCTCTTTCTGCTAAATGTACAGTTTTATTTTTTCCAGACATTACTTGAACCTCAATATGTCTTGGATTTTTAAAATACTTTTCAATATACAACTCGTCATTATTAAAAAATTTTTTTGCTTCAGATTTAGCTGTTAAAAATAAATTTTCTAATTGACTTTCCTCATTTACAATTTTCATACCTTTTCCACCACCACCACCAGCAGCTTTAATTAAAACAGGATACCCAATATCTTTACAAATGGACTTTGCTTCATCGAAAGATTTTACTCCACCTTCTGATCCTTCAATTACAGGTAAACCAAATTGTTTTGCAATTCTCTTAGCTTCAATTTTATCTCCCATTTTTGAAATTATATCTGCACTTGGACCTATAAACTTTATACCGTGTTTATTGACTATTTCTGAAAATTTTGCATTTTCAGATAAAAAGCCATAACCTGGATGAATAGCTTCCGCACCCGTCAAATCTACGGCTGACATTATAGATGAAATATTTAAGTAACTATTTTGAGGTTGGTGGGATCCAATACACACACTCTCATCTGCTAGCCTAACATGCATAGATTCAGAATCAACATCAGAATGAACTGCTACAGTTTTGATTCCCCATTCTTTACAAGCTCTGATTATTCTTACAGCTATTTCACCTCTATTAGCTATTAAAACTTTTTTGAACATTATTAATTACTTAAGAACAACTAAAGTTTGACCAAATTCGACAGGTTGACCGTCTTCAATTAAAATTTTTTTTACTACACCATCTGCTGTTGAGGGAACATGATTCATAGTCTTCATTGCCTCAACAATCATTACAGTTTGTCCTTTTTTTATTTTATCTCCAACTTCAACAAATTTTTTAGCTCCTGGTTCCGCAGCTAAATATGCTGTTCCTATAATCGGAGATTTAACTCTAATTCCATCACTATCGTCAGTTGATTTAAGCACTGCTTTATTTTGTGGAGCCACTGCGCTTGTTTTAACCTGCTCAATTCCCTTAGATGCTCTAGAAACTTTGATTTTTGTTTGACCCTCCTGATATTCTAATTCTGTCAGATCAAAATCTTTAAGATTATCTACCAATTCTTTAATTAATTTTTTATCAATTTTCATTGTTTTAAAAATTTGTTTATAGCGCTTAAAGACATTATATAACCCTCTGCTCCAAAACCACAAATAACTCCTTTAGCAACTTTACTAATAAGAGATTTATGCCTAAATTCTTCTCTATTATAAATATTACTAATATGCAATTCAATAATTGGAATTTTTAATATTTTCAAGGCATCATGAATAGCTACCGAGGTATGAGTGTAACCGCCAGCATTAATAATCAATCCATCTTGATTATTTCTGGAATTTTGAATTTGATCAACTATTTCTCCTTCTATATTTGATTGGAAAAAAGACAATTTAATATTATTTTGATTTGCGTAATCGTTACAACTCTTTTCAAGATCTTTTAAGGTAAAACTACCATATAGTTTTTTTTCTCTTTCACCTAAAAGGTTGAGATTTGGTCCATTAAGAATTATAATTTTATTCATAAACTTCTTAGCATTGAATAACTTAATTATGGCAAAAATACAATTAAATGGAAAAAAAGTGAATATTCAATCAAACTATTCATTATTTGATCTTTTAAAAAAATATAATTTAATAAACAAAAAAGTAGCTATTGAACATAATGGTGTAATTATCCAAAAAGTAAATTATAAGAAAAAAAATTTAAAAAATAACGATAAAGTCGAAATAGTTCATTTTATAGGTGGAGGGTAAATTGAAAAAAGATTTTTTAAAAGTAGCTGGAAAAATACTTCAATCTAGGCTTATAGTTGGTACAGGTAAATATAAAAGTTTTTCTGAAACAGCAAAAGCAATTGAAGCATCGGGAGCAGATATGGTCACAGTTGCAGTTCGTAGAGTAAATATTTTAGATAAAAAAAAACCAATACTAACAGATTATCTTGATCCAAAAAAAATAACTTTTTTACCTAATACAGCGGGTTGCTTCAACTCGGATGAAGCTCTTAGAACATTAAGATTAGCAAGGGAAATGGGCGGCTGGAAATTAGTTAAATTGGAAGTCTTAGGAGATAAAAAGACTCTTTTCCCTAATATGTTGGAGACCATAAACTCTACAAAAATATTAGCCAAAGAGGGATTTAAGGTAATGGTTTATTGTACAGATGACCCTTTGTTAGCAAAAAAATTAGAGGATAGCGGTGCATCAGCTATTATGCCTTTAGCATCTCCAATTGGTTCAGGCTTAGGTATTCAAAACAGATTAAATATATCTTTGATTATCAAACAATCAAAAGTTCCTGTAATTGTTGACGCCGGTATTGGCACAGCATCAGACGCAACAATTGCAATGGAGTTGGGTTGTGATGGTGTATTGATAAATAGCGCTATTGCAAATGCAAAAAAACCAATTTTAATGGCTAAAGCTTTTAAGGATGCTGTTATTTCGGGAAGAAACTCATATTTAGCTGGGAGAATGAAAAAAAATTTGTTAGCGTCAGCTAGTTCACCAACAGAGGGATTAATTTAACTTTTCTTTTTTCTTCTTACCCAAAGAGTTCTTATTTTTTTTTTGGATTTAGTTTTTTTTGTTTTTTCTTTGTTTTTAACAGGAAGTTTATTCTTTTCTTTTAACGAAATTTTTTTGATTTTCTTTGTTTCTGAAATTGAATTTATATTTTCAATTGTATTTAAAAGTTTTTTAGATTTATTTAATAAATCAATTTTATATTCAGGTATAATGAATTTATCATTAGATAGTATTTTTACTTCAAAAGTATATTTTTTTTGGAAATACTTTAATTCATCCAATAAATTTTTTTCTATGAAAATTTTCACTTTTTCAGGAACATAAGAATTAATAATTTTTACTTTATCAGTAAAAGCTAAATGTTGTATTTTCTTTAATATTTTTTGTGAAAATGAAGAAAGCGACAACTGTGTCTCCCACTTAATCGAGCCCTCACGCAGTCTTTGCCTGGTCATTTCAAGAAGACCAAAATTACTAATTCTTCCAATTTGAATTCTTGCTCTATCCTTTCTAATGCTCTCTCGCATTTTTTTTTCAACTATTCTCCTATTGTAAAAATTCATCATATCAATAAAGTCAATTACAATAAGACCAGATAAGTCTCTTAATTTAATTTGATGCGCTATCTCTTCTGCTGCTTCTAAATTTGTATTTACAGCAGTTTTCTCAATATTTATTTGTTTTGTTGACTGTCCAGAATTTATATCTATAGACACTAAAGCCTCAGTGGGATTAATTACTAAATAACCTCCAGATTTTAATTTTACAGTAGGCTCGTAAATGTTATTCAATTCTTTCTCTATATTTGCGTCATGAAATAATGGAATTTTACCTCTATATTTTTTAATATTTTTTACATTTTTTGGCATAAGCTCTTTCATAAATTTTTTTGCTTTTTGGTAAGCTTCGTTTCCTTCAATGTAAACATTTTTTGTGTCATTATCATAAGTATCTCTAAGAGTTCTTTTAATAATGTCTCCTTCTTCATAAACCAACGATGGAGCATTAGAGTCTAAAGCTTTTTCTTTTATTTCTTCCCAAGTTTTTAATGTATTTTGAAAATCTTTTTCAACTTCATTTTTTGTTTTGTTTGCTCCAGCAGTTCTTACTATTACTCCCATGCTTTTCGGAATTTCAATTTCATTAAGAATGTTTCTTATTTTTTGACGATCTGAAGAATTGAAAATTTTTCTTGATATTCCACCACCTTTTGGAGTATTAGGCATCAAAACCATATACTTACCAGCTAAAGATATAAAAGTAGTTAACGCGGCTCCCTTTTGACCTCTTTCCTCTTTTATTACCTGTATTAAGATAACTTGCCCAGGTTTGATGACTTCTTGAATTTTATACCTTTTGATTCCAAATGATGATTTTACTTTTTCTCTATACTCTTGTTTATTATCTTCTTTAGTAATTTGATTTCCACTATTTTCAGTTTTTTCATCTTTATTATCTAGAGTATCCACCTGACTGTCTAATTGCGTGCTGTCTTGGTTTGGTTCAATAGTTTTATCTTTTAGCTCTTCTCTTATTTTTTCCTCTGCTATTCTAATTTTTTCTTTATCTTCAGAGGGAAGTTGATAGTAATCTGATTGAATATCATTAAAGGCTAAAAAACCATGACGTTCTCTACCAAAATTTACAAAAGCAGCTTGTAAAGAGGGCTCTACTCTACTTATTGTTGCAAGATAAATATTATTTTTAAAATTTAAATTATTTTTATCTTCAAATTCATATTCTTCGATAGAATTATCTGATTTAAGAACAATACGAGTTTCATTTGGATGCGAAGCATCGATATATAAGTTTTTTTCCATTTTAATAGAATTCCTTTTGAATTTGGGTAATTTGATATTTTTAAAATCTGCATTATCTCATTTTATACAATTTTGCGCATAAATAAACGATTTAAATTAATCTATGCCTAAAGATAGTCAGATTTGTTATTATAAATTATAGCAATGCTTAAATTTCTTAATTTTTCAGCGAAATATATTATAATTGGCTTTGCTTTTCTCTTATTTTTTAGCTTCTCAACTTTATGGTACTTTTCTGCCGGCCTGCCTGACTATAAAAAATTATCAAATTATCAGCCTCCAATTTCAAGCAGAGTTTATTCAGAAAATAGCAAGCTAATAGCAGAATATGCTTTGGAAAAAAGGTTATTTATACCTTATGAGTCTATCCCTGAAAAAGTAGTTAACGCCTTTCTCTCTGCTGAAGATAAAAATTTTTTTAGCCATCCAGGCGTTGATGCAAAAGGTATATTACGTGCAATAGTTAAAAATATTAAAAATTTTTCTCAAAATAAAAGACTTGAAGGTGCCTCAACAATCACACAACAAGTTGCAAAGAATTTTCTGTTAACTAACGAAGTTTCAATGAGAAGAAAAGTCAAAGAGGCAATTTTGGCTTTTAGAATAGAAAGAGCCTATAAAAAAGAGAGAATTTTAGAACTTTATTTGAACCAAATTTATTTGGGTCAAGGTACTTACGGTATTGCCGCTGCTAGTTTAGAGTATTTCGATAAATCGATAAAAGAATTAAATTATTCAGAAGCCGCCTTATTGGCCGCTTTACCAAAAGCCCCTAGTAAATATAATCCTTACAAATATCCTGAACTAGCTAAATTTAGAAGAAATTTGGTGCTTGAAAATTTGGAAGAAAATAACTTTATTTCGAAAAAAGAATTAGATGAATTAAAGAAATCAGAATTAAAGTTAAAAAAAAGAAAAATTGAAATAGTAAATGAGGCCAATTCATATACAGAAGAAGTTAGAAGAACTGTTAAAAATATTTATGGATTTGAAAAACTTTATTCACAAGGTTTAAGTATTAGCACACCACTTAAAATTAGTTATCAAATACAAGCCTTAAAATCTCTTAGAAAAGGGATTGAAGATTATGATCGTAGAAAAGGATGGAGGGGCGCAATTACAAATAAATTTAATAATAAGAATTGGCAAAAAAAAATCTCACAATACAAACTCGATCCCACTTTAAATTGGAAATTTGCAGAAATTATTTCTTTAGAAGATAATAAAATTGAATTTGAAATAATAAACGAAAAAAATAAATCAAAGGGGAATTTATTTTTTAAAAATATTAAATGGACTATTCCTAAGAATAAACTAATAAAAGATGTTCATAAAAAAGGAGATATAATATTTGTAAAAAAAAAGAATAACAGCTGGTTTGTAAAACAGTATCCAAAAGTAAATGGAGGCATAGTAGTCTTGGATCCTTTTACCGGAAATGTGCAAGCTTTAGTAGGAGGCTTTAATTTTAGAACAAGTGAATTTAATAGAGTCACCCAAGCAAAAAGACAGCCTGGGTCAGCGTTTAAACCAATCGTTTATGCTGCTGCTTTAGAAAAAGGTTTTGCTCCGAATTCTATAATTTTAGATGCACCTTTTGTAGAAAGTCAAGGTGTTGGTCTAAAAAATTGGAAACCAGAAAATTATGGAAAAAAATTTTATGGACCCACAACTTTTAGAAAAGGTATTGAATACTCAAGGAACTTAATGACTGTAAGAATTGCAAAAGTCTTAGGGCTTGAGGAAATTTTAAATTTATCAAAAAAATTAGATGTTTATAATGAAATACCAGAATTATTATCTGTTTCTTTGGGTGCTGCAGAAACAACTTTAATGAGTCTTACTTCAGCATACGCACCATTTGTTAATGGTGGAAAAAAAATAGTACCAAAATTAATTTCAAGAATACAAGACAGGAGGGGTAAAACAATATTTAAAACAAAAGATAGAAAATGTGTTGGATGTGATGAGTTTATCAACAATGAAATTGTATATCCAAAAATAGAAAATAAGAATGATAGAGTGATTAGCGAAGAAACTGCTTATCAAATGACTTCAATTTTACAAGGTGCCGTTAAAAGAGGAACTGCAAAAAAATTAAGATCCCTAAAAGTTCCATTGGCAGGAAAAACAGGCACGACAAATGATAATTATGATGCATGGTTTATTGGTTTTTCGTCTAATTTAGTAATTGGTGTTTACATTGGTTTTGACAATCCAAGAACTTTAGGCAAATTTGAAACAGGCTCTAAAGCAGCATTGCCGGTATTTAAAGATTTTGTAGAAAACGCTTTATTCAAAGATGATTTTAGTGATTTTAAAATACCTGAAAATATATTTTTAACTTCTATAAATTATGACACAGGAAATAAATCAGCTCCAGGAGACAAAAATTCAATTATAGAAGCTTTGAAACAAAGAGATATTAACAATTTAAATAATAATAACTTAACCTCAATATCTGGACGTGATAATATTATAATGTTTAGGCAATTTTATTAATGGAAAATTTCGATTTAAAATTATCTCACACAGAAAAATCTCTTAATAATATTAGGGGGTATCTTTGATAAAGAAAATGTTGAAAATAGAATCAAAGAATTAAACCAAATTTCTCAGAAAGAAAATTTTTGGAAAGATAAAAATCTAGTAAAAAAAACTGTAAAACAAAAAAAAATATTTGAAGATATTTTAAATAATTACAATAAATCACTAAAGGAATTTAATAATCTTAAAGATTTATATACTTTAGCTTCGCAAGAAAAGGACGAGGACACCATTCAAGATTGCGAAAAAAAAATTAAAGAAATATTAATAGATATAAAGAAGAGTGAAATTAATTGCTTTTTATCCGGTGAGAACGATGATTATGATATTTATCTAGAAATTCATGCAGGTGCAGGAGGAACAGAAAGCCAAGACTGGGCCGACATGCTTAGAAGAATGTACATGAAGTGGTTTGATAAAAAAAATTTTAATTACGACATAATAAGCGAGCATAAAGGAGAGGAGGCTGGAATAAAATCTTCAATAGTTAAGGTTCAGGGTGACTATTTGTATGGGCTTATGAGGGCAGAGTCCGGAGTTCATAGACTAGTGCGTATCTCACCATTTGATAGCGGGGCTAGAAGACATACCAGTTTTGCCAGTGTTTGGGTATATCCAGCTATTGAAGATGATATTAATATAAAATTAGACGAAAAAGATTTAAGAATTGATACTTATAGATCAAGTGGCGCAGGCGGTCAGCATGTTAATACAACTGACAGCGCAGTGAGAATTACACATTTACCTACTAAAATAGTTGTACAATGTCAAAACGAAAGGTCACAGCATAAAAACAAAGAGACATGTTTTAAAATGCTTAAAGCAAGATTGTACGAACATGAAATGCAAAAAAAAGAAGAGGAAAATCAAAAAGAGTTAAACACAAAAACTGACATTGGATGGGGCCATCAAATAAGATCATATGTGCTTCAACCTTATCAATTAGTTAAAGACCTTCGAAATAAAATAGAAAGTACAAATCCAGCAAGTATTTTAGACGGAAATATTGATCAATTTATAGAAGAAGGTATTAAAATTAAAAAATAGAAATGAAAAACATACTAGTCAATTTAACTTTATTTTTACTATTATTAATTTTAATCTTGTTAGTTACTCTTTCAACTGTAGGAATCGAAACTAATAAGTTTAATAGATTAATAAAAGAAAAAATTTCTGAAAAAAAAAATATAAATTTAGAATTAAAATCTATCAAATTTAAAATAGATCCAAAGCAACTTAGTTTATTTTTGGAAACTAATAATCCAAGTATTAACTACTCAGATATAATAGTGCCAGTGCAAAATTTAAAAGTATACATTGACGTCTTATCTTTAATAAAATCAGATCCAAAAATTAAGAAAATTACTCTAATGTTAAAGGAACTTGATATTTCTCAATTAAATCAATTATCAATGCTTATTAAACCTTCCAATTTTAAAAGCTTTTTGAAAAACAAAATTAAAGAAGGTAAATTAATTTCAGAAATAGAAGTATTTTTAAATGAAGCAGGTTTATTTGAAGACTTTATTGCCAAAGGGACAGTTAAAAATTTAAAAACTGAATTTTTAAGTAATATAAATTTATCAAAAACTAACTTAACTTTTTTTGCTGACAAGAATGATGTTTTAATTAAAAATATTTTTGGATACATCGAAGATATTGAAATATCTGATGGAGATATAAAATTAAATCTTGAAAACGGATTAAAATTAAACTCAAATTTTAATTCAAATATAAGTCTTAACAAAAAACTTTTAAAAAAATATGAAAAATTTTACAAAAATAATAATTTTTTTTCACAATTGAATTATCTCGAGGCAAATTTTGTAAATAATTTCTATATTAATTTCGATAATACTTACAAGGTAATTGATTATAATTTCAATTTTTCCGGCAATCTAAAAAAAAGCGAGCTTGACCTATTAAAGCCAATTGAAAGTAAATTGATTAAAGAAAAAATAAGTAAAGTTTATTTCTCTGATATTAAATTAAAATCAATTTTTACACCAAAAAATATAAAATTAAATGGAGATGGAAAATATTCATTTGATAAATCAGAATTTTTAAAAATTAATTTTGAAAATAATTTTAATAACGACACCATTATTTTAAATTTAGATATTGATTTAAAAAACAATTTACAGATAGAATTTATAAATTATGAAATTCCTCGGAATTCTTTAAGTAATTTGAATTTGAATTTAACAAAAAAAAAGGAAGTTATTAAGATAAATAAGTTGAATTTAAAAGAAAAAAATAATTTAATTAAAATAGATAATTTAATTTTTAAAAAAAACAAGTTCTCGTCATTCAAAGAACTATCTGTTGAGACACATAATAATAGCTTTTTTATAAAAAATAAAAATAAGATTATCATTAATGGATCTAAATTTGATGCAACTAATTTATTTAAATATTTAAATGAAAAAAATGAGGATAATGATTTTCAAAATATTAATAGTGATATTGAAATTGATTTTAGTAATATAAAAGTACCATTATCTAAAAAACTCCAAAACTTTAAATTAATAGGTAAAATTAAAAATGGAAAATTCATAAAAATATCATCTAAAGGAGACTATGGTGATAATAATTTTTTAGATATATCGATGAAAAAAGACAAAAATAGTAACAAAAAATATTTGGAAATTTATTCAGATCTAACACGCCCATTGTTAACCGAATACAGTTTTTTTGATGGACTTTCGGGGGGTAAATTACTTTACACTTCTATAATAGATGGATCGAAATCTAACTCAAAAATTAAAATTGAAAATTTTAAAGTAATTAATGCCCCTGGAATTATTCAATTATTATCTTTAGCTGATTTAAAAGGGCTAGAAGATTTAGCTAAAGGTGAAGGTTTGTCTTTTGATACATTGGACATTGATATCGAAAATAATGAGGGTTTTTTAAAAATAAATGAAATTCTTGCACTAGGCCCAAGTATGTCCGTTTTAATGGAAGGGTATCGAGATAAGGGTGAGTTAACAAGTTTAAGAGGGACCTTAGTCCCAGCCAAAACTTTAAATAAGATGATTTCTAAAATACCTGTCTTAGGGGACATAGTTATTCCAAAAGAAATTGGAGAGGGATTGTTTGGTATTAGTTTCAAAATGAAAGGTCCTAAAGGAAAAATTAAAACATCAATAAACCCTATTAGAACTTTGACGCCAAGATTTATCCAAAAAATTATTGATAAAAAAAAAATTAATTAATTTTGACTAGAAAATGCTTTTTCTTACCATATGAAAGCTTAAATACGTTTTCTTTAAAATCTTTTACATTAAGAATTTTTTTTTGATCTTCAATTACAACATCATTTATTTTAAACCCTTTATTTAAAATTGCTCTTCTTGCCTCACTTTTAGACGCTAAGATTTTATTATTTGCAATAAAGTCAAGAATATTTATACCTCTTTCTAGTTCTTCAAGTTTTATTTTAATCTCAGGTAAATTTTTGCTTAGATTGCCTTTTTCAAATGTTTCCTTAGCTGTTTGCTCAGCTTTTTTCGACTCTCCAACACCATGAAGTATTCTAGTAGCTTCATTAGCCAATAAAACTTTTAAATTATTTATATTTTTTTCTTCTTGAGATATTCTTTTTAATTTTTCTGTTTCAATTTCTGTAAAAAAAAGTAAAAACCTCTCTACATCTCGATCATCAGTATTTCTCCAAAATTGCCAATAATCATATGGACTAAATTGATCTTTATTTAACCAAATTGCTCCTTTCTCTGTTTTTCCCATTTTTGCACCGGAAGCCAATGTAATTAGTGGTGAAGTTAAACCGTATGCCTCTTTTTTTAAAATTCTTCTTATTAAGTCTGTTCCATTAACTATATTGCCCCATTGATCTGATCCACCAATTTGTAAAATACATTTTTTATTTTTAAATAATTGATAAAAATCATAAGCTTGTAAAATCATATAATTGAATTCCATATAACTAAGTGATTGTTCTCTTTCCAATCTTAATTTAACGCTATCAAAAGTGAGCATTTTATTTATTGTAAAGTGGCTACCGATTTCTCTTAAAAATTGAATATAATTTAATTTTGTAAGCCATTCTGCATTATCAACAAATATTGGAGCAATTTTTTTATTTGATGTATTCAAGATTTTATTAAAAACCTTTTTTATACTTTGAATATTACTTTTGATTTCTTTTTTTTCTAATATTTTTCGAGTAGCATCTTTACCAGATGGATCACCAATTAATGTAGTGCCACCACCTAGAAGTACAATTGGTCTATGACCATGTTTTTGCATTAATTTCAAAATCATAATTTGAAGTAAGCTTCCAACATGTAAGCTCTTTGCGGTACAATCAAAACCTATGTAACCAGATATTGATTTTTTATCACTTATTTTAGTGAGTTTATCTAAATCCGTACACTGATTAAGATACCCTCTTTCTTGCATTTCCTTCAAAAACGAATTTTTCATAGTGATATTTGTTAAAGCAACTATTATACAAAAATTGTATTAAATAAATAAAAATATGCACAAAAAATTGATCTCTTTAGGTTTAATGAGTGGTACATCAGGGGATGGTGTAGATGCATCAGTTATTATGACAAATGGGTTAAATGAGTACGATTCTATCAAAGATAAATATTATGAATATGACACAGGCATTTATAAAGATATTCACAACTTAAAAGAAAAAATTCATAAGATTGAAGATTTAGAAATATACAAAAATGAAATTAATAATTTGGAGAGAAGAATAACAATTTTTCATGCAGAAGTAATAAAGGACCTAAATGTTAGCGATGATACAATAGTAGGTTTTCATGGTCAAACTATCTATCACAATCCTAAAGAAAAAATATCCAGACAACTAGCAAATGGCAAATTATTAAATCAACTTGTAAAAAAAAATGTAGTGTATGATTTTAGAGCTAATGACATTCTAAATGAAGGACAGGGCGCACCTTTAACTCCAATTTTTCATCATTTAATAAGCCATAAAAATAAAATAGAATTACCAGTTTGTTTTCTCAATATTGGAGGAATATCAAATATTACCATTGTTACAGATATAAATGATCCACTTAAATTGAAAAGCAAAGATATAGGTCCGGGAAACTGTTTAATAGATAATTGGATTAGGAAAAACTCTAATAAAAAATTTGATCTTGACGGCCAAATTGCTTTGAAGGGTACAAGAAATGAAATATTTTTCGAACAAGCTCAAGAGTTATATAACAATAGAAAAAATAAAAAAAAAATTTCTTTTGATACAAACGATTTTGACATATCTTTTTTGAGAGGTTTAAGTTTTGAAGATGGTGTTACAACTTTAACTGATTTTACAGCAAGTATAATTGGAGATGAATTATCCTCATCTTTGAAAAATTTTAAAAATAAAGAACAAGATATTCTTTTATGTGGTGGAGGAAGAAAAAATAAAGTTTTACTAAAAAAAATAAAAAATAATTTATTGTCTAATATTAATTTAAAATTAATTGACGAATATAAGGTAGATGGAGATTTTATTGAGTCTCAAGCTTTTGCGTTTTTAGCTGTAAGATCTGTTTTAAAATTACCAATTTCATTTCCTAATACAACTGGATGTAAGATTCCTTGCACTGGTGGAAAATTAATAAAAAATTAAATTAAGGCTGTCTTCTCTTTTAAATATTTTTCAATTTCTAATTTTAATTCTTTTTCTTTTTCTTTAAAAAAATGATTTGAATTTTTTATCTTAGAAAAAATAACCTCAACACCTTTTTGACTTTTAATTCGATTATCCAATTCATTAATACTTTCTTGAGTGACCAACTCGTCGTTCTCACTATAAATTACTTGTCCAGATGTTGGACAAGGTGCTAAAAAAGAAAAGTCATATACATTAGGCTGAGGTGATACAGCGATAAAATTATTTACTTCAGGCCTTCTCATAATTAATTGCATGCAAATTAAAGATCCAAATGAAAAACCAGAAACCCAACACTGACTATAATCTAAATTTTGTCGTTCAATCCAATCTAACGCTGCTGCAGCATCGGATAACTCTCCTTGTCCATTGTCAAAAACACCATCACTTTTTCCAACGCCTCTAAAATTAACTTTTATAACTGAAAAACCATTTTCTAAAAAAATATTATACATGAGCTGAACTATTCTATTATTCATTGTTCCACCATATTGAGGATGAGGATGAAGCACGATCGCAACTGGTGATCCAAACTTTGGATTTTTATAATATCTAGCTTCAAGTCTACCTGCTGGACCTGGTATAAAAATTTCTAAACTTTTAGGTTTCATAATTGATAATGATTATTATTTTTAAAAAAAAGTAATGTTTTATAACATGTTTTTCC
>MDSV01124939.1_pt1 | contig 47455 bp, 51 predicted proteins | sample 810851 | NCBI WGS metagenome assembly MDSV01 (sample SAMN05326640, study PRJNA326480) | marine metagenome | isolation source: seawater | place: Atlantic Ocean: North East | collected 2012
TGAAAAATTAAGGCTTGAATCCTTGACCGAATATCAAAACATATACCGCGAAGGATTCTCTACAGCGACTTCAATAGTAATATTTACAATGTTATCTGGTGCCATAGTCGCAGGTATACAGTCTGGCTTATTCAAATCCTTACGAGCAGGCACTCTAAGAAAACTTCCCTAAATATAGACTCCCACTCCCACCTGCAATATAATGCCGTTGTTAGAAAGTAGATTCGATAGGAGTACAAAATGGCAGAAAAAGTTAGAGTGGGGTTAGTTGGAGCTGGTCGCAATACCCGAGATAGACATATACCAGGATTCCAAAAAGTCGAAGGAGTCGAATTAGTCGCAGTTGCGAACAGATCAATAGAATCTGGGAACGTTGTGGCTGATCAATTTAACATCCCAAAAGTATATGGTGATTGGCAACAATTATTGTTAGATCCAGACATAGATGCCATATGCATCGGCACATGGCCTTATATGCATTCGACGATAACAGTCAATGCCTTAGAAAGTGGAAAACATGTACTCTGTGAAGCTCGCATGGCGGCAACAGCAGAAGATGCTCATCAAATGCTAGCAGCATCTAGAGAAAATCCGCATTTAGTAGCCCAAATTGTTCCTTCTCCTTTATCATTTAAAATTGATAATTTAGTCTCTGAATTAGTCAATGATGGATATATTGGCAAATTATTAGCCATACATGTTGAATCATTACAACCAGGATTCCTGGATTGCGATGCACCTCTCCATTGGAGGAATGAAAGACGTTTTAGTGGATTCAACATAATGAATATGGGGATATGGTATGAAGCTATGATTAGGTGGGTTGGTGAAGCCCAATCTGTATCTGCAATGGCATCAATAAATGTGCCTGCTCGTAAAGACGAGTCTGGAAACTATACCGGAATCACTATCCCGGATCACGTAGATATATTAGCGAGGCTCGCTAATGGTGCGCAAGCCAGACTGAGTTTCAGCACCATAACAGGATTATCTGCAGGGAATTCAGTTATGATATATGGTACCGAAGGAACCGTTAAAGTCGACAACCAACTTAACGTGTTTGCAGGTAAAAGAGGAGATTCAACTCTAGAGCCCATTGAAAACCCAACTGAAAAACAAGCCTTTTGGAGAGTAGAAGAAGAATTTATAAACGCCATAAAAGGCATTGAGCCTGTAACACGAACTCCATTTGATGTAGGTGTTCACTACATGGAATTCACTGAAGCAGTCACCCGTAGTTGGCAAACAGGCCAAGAAATTAGCCTTCCTTTATAATCAAACACCTAACGGAGAAATATTATGAGTAGTAATCCAGCAGAAACCAAAATGACACCTGAAGTACAAGCAATGATCGGAGTCGAAGGTGACATAGTAGAAATGATGGGAGTGGTTGATCAAGAATATCTAAGACGTTTTGCACAGGCTTTAATGGACCCAGATCCAATGTATTGGGATGAAGAATGGGCAAAAAACAGTAGATTTGGACAGTTAACCGTACCTCCTATAATGGTCTCTTATATGAGTAGTCGCATTCCTCTGGGAGGAGGAGACCCGGTCACCCAGGCATTCGAAGAGAACCCTTTCTCTGATGGCATAGGGTCTGTTAAAAAATTCGGTGAATTACCAAACGTACCAACTGATTTGGTAAGAGTCGTAAACGGGGGTAATGAACTTGAACTGTATGAATATCCCTCCATTGGAGACAGAATAAAATTTCAACATAGATATTCTGATATACGGGAAAGAGTAGGCCGAGAAGGAAAGGCCTTCCTGTTGATCACCAGAGAAACGAAATTCTATAATCAAGATGATCATTTATTGTGCATCACCAGAGCAACAACAATTAGAAGATAATTAATTTAGAGGTAATAACATGGTTACAGTCGATGACTTATTGAACATGAATCCGGACGATATTCTCAAACATAACGAGCGCCCGGATGACAAAACACTTAGAAACAAACAACAAATATATTATGATGATGTGCAAGTAGGGGAAGAGCTACCCAAATACATATATAGACAGACTCCTACCCACTTATTCAGGTGGTCAGCAAGTATAGAAAACTTCCATAGGATTCATTATGATTTAGACTTTGCTTTAAATCATGATAAGAATCCTACCATCCTGGTTCACGGCTCCTGGAAACAATCCGTCGTCCCTCAGTTCCTTAAAGACTGGGTATCCCCAGGTGGTTGGCCATGGAAGGCCAGATTTGAACATCGAGCGATGTTGACCCCTAATGACGTTCTAATAATGTGGGGTACCGTAGTCGACAAATCTGAAAAAGACGGAATGGGTATCATAGAGTTAGAAATCGGAATGAAAACCCAAGATGGGGTTGAAAGCATGCCTGGTACAGCCACGGTTGTGCTGCCGATACGAGGTGGTAAAGAAATACCGTACCCTTTCGTACCCCCACAAGAATAGAGGAGTTAAACAATGTCTAGATTTATGGCAATACATAATGTTCCCGGGATAACCGAGGAACAATTTAAAGAAAAATTACAAGGCGTGGCAAAATGGAGACCAGATAGGAGAACGACCATATTAAAAGTCTATGCGGATATAGACAATGGCAAGATAGTATCTGAATGCGAAGCAGCTGAACAACAACATTTCGAAGACTGGATCAACATGGTCGGATGGGAAGCAGAATCCATTCATTCAATAGACCTAGTTTGCCAAGTAGGTAACTTCTGGAATTTCTAAGAAATTACACCTATTCGACTTAATGGCCAGTATATAAACCATGCCTTGCCAATTATGTGACTCTTAGGAACTGGCCCAAAATACCTACTGTCATAAGGGACATGACCTGGAGTAGAAATGTCTGACTCACCCAGTACAAAATATTCTGATGGGCCTAAGAAAAATGTCTTACCGTCAACCAGAATATCTTCACCCGGCAATCCCGCAATTCTCTTAACAATATGAGAGATGCTAGGCCTAATGTCTTGGAATACTATTACGTCACCTTTTTTATAATTGGATGTTTGTTCGTCAGGAATCACCAAGAACCTTGCATTAGCAGGTAAGGTTTTAGACATACTATCTCTGCTCTTTCCGAGTTTATAACGGATAGTTATAGACCTTAAATAACGTGATAAATACATACAAGTAAATCAATTAATCAGAAATACAATTACATGATTCTTCAAAGGTTATAAAATAATTCTGTGTGCCTCGGCTAGCTACTGCTTTACTTGCTACAATTGATCCGAGTTTACAACTCTTGTCCAAAGTCCATCCTTCCATTAGTCCTTTCAACAACCCCCCTCTATAAGAATCTCCCGCTCCAGTAGGATCAACTACATCAACAACACTTACACTATTGATAGAACTATGATTCCCGGTCATAAAAAACTCTGATCCTTCATCGCCTTTAGTTGTTATTAAAGTCCCCGCAAGTTCAATTATGTCTTCCTTCCTTAATTCGGTAATACTTTCAATCAAAGATAATTCATAGAGATTACTTATAGTTACATCATTTTGTCTTATAGCTGTTATCAAATCGTCCTTGGCCCACACAGGAAGCGATTGACTGGGATCAAATATAGAATACACATCTTTTTCATAATATATCTTAGATAGTCTTACCATATCTTGAATGTTGCCTGGAGCTATAATGGCGATAATATCTGAGAAGTCCATAGAATCCTCATTAAAATCACATTCATACTTCATAGCTCCCAAATTAAATGCAGTAATCTGATTATCTTGGCTATCTGTAGTGACAAATCCAGAGGATGTGGCATCATTATCAATGATCTTAACGTAAGTTGTATCAATATTTAATTCTTTCAAACGCGCTGAATAACGATGATGATCGTATCCTAAAGTCCCAAGTAATAAAGGAGTCTCGCCTAAGCAATGCAGCGCGTACGCTATATTCCCTGCTGTGCCTCCAAAATTTTCTGTTAAATTATCTACCGTGAAACTAACATTAATGTCATCCAGTTTATCTGGAAGTAAATGATCACCAAAAACTCCTCCGTAATCCATAATCCGATCATAAGCTAATGATCCAGATACTAAAACCTTCATACCAAACCTCTTAACATTTATATCTAACAGCTAATTCGTCCAAGAAAATCACTGTATCACCAACAAAAACCTGATTGTCTTGTACATAACCAGCGTTAACTTCTAAAACAAACTCAACAGGCCCTCCAGAAGTATATATTTCATAATCTTCATTATTCACTGCTATCATACTTGGAATTGGAACATTTTCAGTAATATTACTAATCTTACATTCCTCGGTTATCCAAATTATATCTATCGGGAACTCCATACCTTTCATCCAAAATCCTCGAGGAGAAGCCTCTGAATACACAAACAACATTCCTCGATCTAATTCTAGTTCCTCATGATTCGACAAACCTGTCATACGAAGATCCTGAGTATCAGCAATATCGACAGACACAATATTCAATCCTATCTGAACAGAATTCCCCAAATGATCACCCCAATCATAAGAATCTACCTGAGCAATTTTGCAACTGGTAAATAATGTCAAGGTGATCAAACAAACAAACAATAATGATTTCATATATACATTATATCGTTCAATTAACGAATATCTTTCAGCCTACTAGTCAATGATTGATACAAAATAGAACCTGGAGGTGGCCCTACATGAGTGTATCCAACTCCCAATTCCAACAAATCATTAGAATCCAAAGGAAGTGCTGGATGATTCATTGGCACGGAAAGTTTAGCCTTCCCGACCGCTTTTACGGCCTCTGCTAGTTCGTTTAACTTGCCTCTGAGCCTATCATCTTTAGGATCTCGAATTCCCATGTACTCAGAAAAATCGGTAGGACCAATAGATACTAGATCTATCCCATCCAAAGCAGCTATCTGCTCAATTTCGCTAATCCCTTTATCATCCTCGCACATCACAGACAGCAAAATTTGAGCATTAGAAGTATTAACATGATCTTCCCATTTTACTGTCCCAAATCTTGCAGCTCTGCTACTACCAGCAGCACCTCGTGTTCCCATTGGAGGGTATCTCACTGCATCCACAGCGCGCTTCGCTCCTTCTAATCCTTCGATATGAGGAATTATGATACCTTCGGCGCCCATATCTAAAAGACGCAGTATTAAATTTTCATCATTCCCTGGAACCCTAACAACAGAGGTTATACCTACCAAATCAGCAGATTTAATCATTTCTCCTATTGTTGAAAGATCCCAAGTAGTATGCTCCATATCAATAAAAGCCGCATCATAACCAGCTAATCCTATTATTTCTACAATCTGGGGATCCGCTAGGCCTACATATGTTCCTAAAGCCAAACCTCCAGAATTCATCACTGTCTTTACTTTATTTTCTCTTACCATATCTATCTCCTCTGACATATTAATTACATAAGTGATTGTACTTAATAATGAAGTTGCCTTAAAGATATTGTTCAGATACAATCCGGACTCTATTAAACAAGAATTTGTCATAACTAACAAAATTACTAATGCTTAACAATGTTTTTGAAAACCTGACAATACTAGACATCAGTGAAGATGTTTCCGGATCTTTCTGTGCAAGACTGTTCGCCGATTACGGAGCACATGTATTAAAAATAGAACCTATTCATGGAGCGAAATTACGCACTCAGGGCCCTTTCTTCGAAAATGACCCACACTCTGAAAAAAGTTTTTCATTTTTTACTCATAACTTCAACAAAAAAGGGATAACCCTTGATATTGAAAGTGCCATTGGCAAGGACATTTTTAAGGATCTGGCATCCAGAGCAGACCTCATCATCGAAAGTTTTCAGCCTGGCCGTATGGAAGAATTAGGCTTAGATCTCGCAACACTTCAAACAATCAACCCCAAATTAAGCATGACATCAATTACCCCTTTCGGACAAACCGGGCCATACAAAAACTTTAAGTCATCCGAGCTAATTAATTACGCGATGAGTTTAATAATGAGTATTAGCGGAGTTCAAGGCCAACAACCTCTAAAACACGCTGGCATGCAAGCAGAGTACGAAGGAGGATTGTTTGGAGCTGGAGCAACCAGTATATCGCTATTCAAAAGCAGCCTAACAGGCATCGGAGAACACATAGACGTATCTATCACAGAATGTGTCGCCTCTACTATGATGGCTACTCAATCCATATATCCATTTATTGGAGGGACCCAGACCCGGAGAAAAGCTGAAGGTAGCAACTCAGAACAAGCAGCCCAAGCAACCAACGACGGCTGGGTGGTATGGCAAACAGGCGGAGGTGCTTCCTGGGAGGATATAGCAAACTTTTTTGAATCTCCAGAATTGCTAGAGCCTAAATTCGCAGTACGCGAACAACGTATAGCGAATGGCACTGAACTGGACAACATAGTAGAAAGTTACATGAAAACCAAGGGAAAATGGGAATTATTCCGTAAAGCGTCTGAGGCGAGAATGCTATTTGGAGTAGCACAAACCGCGACAGAATTAAACAATTGCGAACAACTTAAATCACGTGGCTTCTATCACCAAATAGAACATCCATACATGGGCAAAGTAAACGTACCAGCTGAACTGTTCAAATATAGTGCTACCCCATTTCAAATGAGATACCCTGCTCCTACTATTGGAGAGCATAACCAAGAGATCTATATAGAAAATCTAGGGTTCACGGCTCAACAACTCGTGAAGCTACGCCAAATCGGGGTAATATAAATGGATAATCCAAAACCATTAGACGGATTGCGCATACTAGATTCCACTTATGTTTTTGCACTTCCTTACGCCGGGGGACATCTTGCTGATCTAGGAGCAGAGGTAATCAAAATAGAAGGTCCATCTCGACCTGACGTAACCAGGACTGGTGGGTATGCTGGTGTATTCGCAGACAATGACCATGGTGAAGATTGGTGGAACCGGCCTTCGACATTTAATTTAATAAACCGTGGCAAAAATTCTTTAGTAATTAACATGGCTGACCCCGAAGGCAGGGAACTATTCAAAGAAATGGTCAAAATCAGCGACGTCGTAATGGAAAATTTCACTCCTCGAGTAATGAAAGGCTGGGGATTAGATTATCCTAATCTGAAAAAGCTCAACCCCAATATAATAATGATAAGTAACACTGGATATGGGCATGGAGAAGGCCCATATTCAAGTTATCCTAGCCAAGCAACTACAGCTGAACTGAGTCATGGGATGGCCAATCTTACAGGGTATGAAAATGGGCCACCTTCGAAAGCAGGAGCCTCATTTGTTGACTTTTTAGCTACCTGGACAGCCCTATTCGCACTAGGTGGCGCTTTAAAATATCGTAATGAGACAGGTAAAGGCCAATGGATAGATATCGGGATGTACCAAACTGGAGTAATGTTTATCTCGGAATATTTGCTTGATGCACAATTAAATGGTCAAGAATCTGCAAGAATTGGTAATAAAAGCCCCAACAGAGCTCCACAAAATTGTTATCAGACTATCGGAAATGACCAATGGATCGCAATTTCAGTAGATAGTGACGAAGAATGGCAAACGCTATGCTCGTTAATGAATAAACATGAAATGTCCATGGATTCCAAATTCGCTCATTTGAATGATCGAATCAAAAACCACGAAGAAATAGATGCTGTCATAACTGAATGGACTCGTCAAAAGACTAAATATGATGTAATGCATTTGCTTCAGGAAAACGGGATTGCAGCCGGACCAGTGATCAATAGTCAAGACATTCATTATGATGAACATTTCATATCTAGAAACTTTATAGAAAAAGTAGCATATCCTGAGGATCGGAACATGGGAACCCGAATGTTTTTGGGCAGACCATACAAATTAAGTAATCATCCACTCCATATAACAAAGCCTGCTCCTAAATTTGGGGAGCATAATGCGTATTATCTGAAAACCATATTAGGAATCAGCGATGAAGAATTTGAAACTATGTATGAGAATGGATTAATTGCAGATATACCCGGAGACCGTGAGCCTTCGGCCACATTTGACCCTTTAAAAAGAATAGAAGCAAAAACACTTGCTGACTGGGACCCTGATTACAAGAAAAATCTAGGAATTTAGCTTGATAAGTTAATAGTAACTGTTACAATATTCTTTCCAATCCAAGAGGATTTAACTAGGGCGATTAGCTCAGTTGGTTAGAGCACCGAACTCATAATTCGTAGGTCCCAGGTTCGAATCCTGGATCGCCCACCAATCACCAAAATTCATTACCCTATCCGGACACTATTTTAGGTATACAAATTTCCACGTTTAAGATAAAATCGCGAGAATCGAGACTATTAATGGAGGAGTCAATATGTCAGCAGATATAGAGTTAATGGCCCACCTTATGAGACGGGCTGGTTTTGGAGCTACAAGAGAAGAACTAGAAGAACGAGTAGGCGTAGGCTACGAGGCCACAGTAGAAGAATTATTAGATCCCGAAAGCCAACCAGAAGTAGACAGATGGGAAATCATGCGATACCAACCATGGGCTTTCAGAAGCGGAACTATTCAAAACTTTGGGAGCGCTGAATGGTTGCAAGCAATGATTGCTTCAAAACGGCCATTACAGGAAAAACTAGCTCTATTTTGGTATATGTTAATACCAACCGGGGTAGCAAAAACGGACCATTATCAAAATGAAAACAGAAGAATCCATGAGTTCAAAGACATTGGTATGGGAAAATTCGAGGATATTCTACTTGCAACAGCTAAAAGCCCAGGCATGTTATTTTACCTGGACAACATTGAAAATACTGCTACCGCTGTGAATGAAAACTGGGGTAGAGAGTTACTGGAACTATTCTCAATGGGCGTTGGTAACTACACTGAAGTTGACGTCCGGGAAGCATCCAGAGCATTTACTGGATGGACTTATGACTTAATGCTCCCAAGAGGACCAGTGGGCAGACATGATCAAGACTTCACATATAAACCAGAATTGCACGACGAGGGTGAGAAGACATTCCTAGGTCAAACAGGGAACTTAAATGGCGATGACATTATTAGGATTATATTAGAACAGCCAGCAACAGCACAGTTCCTAGCAAGACACCTATATAACTTCTTCGTCGCTGATGAAGTCCAAGTTCCTGCATGGGGAGTAACTCCTCCTAGAGATGAAGATGCTGTAGAAATGTTAGCTGATGCATTGATTGAAACAAACTATGATATAAAACACACATTAAGAGTCCTATTTAATTCAGACTTCTTCAAGAATGCAAGATTCGAAAAAATCAAAAATCCTGCAGAAATTGTTGTGTCTACTCTCAGAATGGTCGGAGGATACGAAAAACCATTCCCTGGCCTTGGTGATATGAGCCGACAATACGGATATATGGGGCAAGACCTCTTGAATGTTCCGTCTGTAGAAGGATGGCACTTCGGTGCAGAATGGATTAACAGTGGTTCATTAATGAGAAGAATCAACTTCACTGCAGATATGTTTGGAGATGCATCCAAGCCTGGAGTACAGAACATAGTTAACCGGGTTAAACAAGGCGGTAAACTAAGTCCAGAGCAATTAGTAGATTCATGCTTAGATCTAATGGGCCCCCTTGATGTAACAGAGGCCTCAAAAACTGAATTAGTAGCTTATGCGCAAGAAGCAGGCGACTTAGACTGCTCAACTGATGCTAACTGTGAAGTAAGGATAACCGAACTGTTGCAACTGATAGTATCTTTACGAGAATTTCAATACGCGTAATTTAGGAGAAAGAAATGACTAGTACAAAAAAAGACCCAGTAATCGTAGTACTCCAGATGTCTGGTGGCAATGACTACCTGAATACTACCATTCCATATGCTGACGGCATTTACAGGGACTCAAGACCAGTTGTTGGAGTCCCTGAAGATAGAGTCATCAAAATAGATGATCACATCGGACTTCACCCAGAAATGGCCCCAGTCAAAGAACTTTATGACGCAGGGGATATGGCTATCATTCATGGAGTAGGCTATGCAGATTCTCCTAGATCCCACTTCAGATCTATGGACATTTGGCACACATGCGAACCAGACAAAATCGGCACAGAAGGATGGTTAGGCAAAGTAACAAGAGAACTAGACCCTAATAAAGAAAACGTTCTAACTGCCGTAAGTTTTGGGGCAGCTTTACCAAGAGCATTAGCTCTTCCAGGAGTACCCGTGGCTTGTGTAGATGACCTAGACAACTACGGACTTCTCCCAGGTATAGCAAACGAGCAACGAAACAAAATATTAGACAGATTTGCTAGGATGTACTCTCCCACAATTGGAACGGGAGCTGTAATGGACTACTTAGGCCAAACCGGACTAGACACACTAGAGGGTGCAGACATCCTGAAAGAAGCTCCCAAAGTCTACTCATCTACAGTCGAATACCCTGATAGTACGATAGCTAAAAAACTTAAAGGAATTGCCCAAGTTCATTTAGCAAACTTCGGAACTCGGGTTTTCTACTGTGATCACGGTAGCTTTGATAGCCACTCGAACCAAGTAGGAATGCATGACAAACTTTGGAAAGACGTATCAGAAGGCATTAGAGCATTCTTTGCTGACCTGAGAGAGCATAACGCTAGTGAAAACGTAATTATGTTCCTGTTCTCTGAATTCGGGCGTAGAGTTATTGATAATGGTTCAGGCACAGACCATGGAGCAGGTGGAGTAGCATTCGCTCTTGGGGATCAAATCAAAGGCGGACAATATGGGGAATTCCCTAGCATGAAACCAGAACACCTCGAGCAAGGGGACGTAGTTCCAAACATAGACTTTAGGGGTATTTATTCAACCATGGTTGAAGATTGGTTCGGCCTAGATGCAAATCCGATAGTAAATGGAAACTTTGAAAAATTAGCTTACATGAAGTAAGGATAAACCCTTACAGTATTAGGAGACTACAATGTTAACTACAACCGCAAATGGTCGTACTTATGACTACAGTCACTCAATAGGTAGAGGCGCTCAGTCAGGCATGGGATTCAATTACCCGTGCGGAATGGCTTTCGGTCCTAATGGGATTACTTACGTTATAAATCGCGGAGCCGAAACGATCAGTAATGTTCCTTGGAACAAAACAGGAGTTGGAGCCCGAGTAAGTATGATTACGCTCGGCGACGGACATGGAGAAGAAACCTTTACCGGTGAATTTGGCAAGTACGGTAATGGCGAAGGTGAGTTTATATGGCCAACTGATATAGCTATCTCAAGTGACGACACGCTATATGTAACTGATGAACATATGGACAAAATACTAAGCTTCGATCTAGATGGGAAATTCATTTCTGAATTCTTCTTAACAGATGAACCTGGCACCTTTGGACCAGCCGGTATAACTATTGATAATGAAGACAATCTGTACATCACCGGCAGTTTTGCCAGTCAAATCCGAAAATACTCTACCGCTGGAGACCTAATTTCATCATGGGGAGAACAAGGAACAGCCGAAGGACAACTAAATAGACCTTGGGGCATAACAATTGACTCTGAGAACACTATATATGTGGCTGATCACAAGAATCACAGAGTGCAATTATTTGATACAAATGGTAATTTTAAAAGCGCCATAGGTTCTTACGGAAACAAATTTGGTGAACTAGACCACCCTACAGCAGTAGCCGTCGATACTAACGGAGACATATACATTAGCGACTGGGCTCCCAATGACATGCATTGGGGTAAAGTTCATATATTCTCCAAAGATGCAACATATATCGTTTCACTCGCTGGCGACGCACAGCAGTTATCAAGATGGGCTGAGATGACTATTGCAGCTAATACAGACTATTTACGACGCCGCAGAGAAGTAAAATCGACCGAATCTGAATGGTCCTTCGTTCTACCCACAGGTATTGCTTTCGACGAGCAAAATGGCAGAGTTGTAATAGCAGACTGCCAAAGACAGAGGTTACAAATCTATAACAAACTGTCCAGCTATATGGTTCCACAACTTAATCTTTAAGTTCTGGATTACCCAATATGGACAAGGCTCAAGAAGATGAACTATTAAAATTTGCAGAGGAACATCCAGATGTCCTCTGCAAAGATGCCCCCTTGGAGGTCTTAGAAGAATGCTCCCATGATGCGGAGCCGACTCCATTCCTAGAAAGTTTCTTCGAAACTGGATTCAAGAAATGGTTCATCAAAAAAACTGGGTACGATATTACTCCTCCCAGATATGAGATAACTAACGCTATATTGCTACTGCATTTTCGAGCTAATAAAATGTACACATATCATGTTTTAAACGAAGAAAACCCCTATTCAGAACAAATGTTCTTTTCAAACGAAGGGCTAAATTAAATAAGAGGCACAATTATGAAAGTTGACGTATTTACTCACCCTGGTTGATTCAGTTGTAGAACTCTGGAAGAGTTCTTGAAGACTCATGGAGTTGATTACACGCACTTTGATCTCGCATCTGATAAGGACGCTGCCGCTTTAATCGAATCCAAAGGGATTAAATCTGCGCCTATTACTATAGTGGATGACTCTGAAGTGATCATAGGGTTCTACCCAAAGAAACTTATTGCAACATTAGACATCAAGACTCAATTGGACTTATCTGCTAAAACTGAATGGTTGAAAGAAAAATATACTGCTATCCTTGGTGCCTCAATCGTTGCCTCCAAACAATTCAGCATAGAGCAACTAGAAACAATATTACCTTGGCGCCCTCAAACCTTATTAGACCACATGAAGCACATCATATCATTCCCAGACTTAGCATACGCCAGCCATTCAACTGGTAGCATGTCCACCGAAGACATGAGAGCCTCTTACGATAACCTAAAACACATAACAACCCCAAGTCAAATAGAAGCCTATGGTAATACCGTCATTGCTAATATAGGTGCATTCTTGGATTCAAATGATTATGACTCCTTCGATAGAGTTGTTCCGGCTCACTATGGAGGGGAAGTTACGGTCTTAGAATTACTAACTATTATATTGAGCCATAGTACACATCATTTGAAACAAACATATATGTATATGAATGATTATTTGAAAATAAAAATTGAATCCCCTGCTACAGATAAGATCTTCGAGGGAATAATCACACCTGAATCGCTAATTTAGCAATCCCAAGGTATATATACTTTCCATTCATCTCTCAATCTCTGATTTTGTAGTAACCGATATGGATTAGGCTGCGGCGGTTTAGGCTCTCTAAGGAGCTTCATTTGAGCCTGATCTGGGGACCTAGCAGCTTTCTTCAAGTTACATGGTGAGCATGCAGTCACAACATTTTCCCAGGTGTTAGGCCCATTATGTTTTCTTGGGATAACGTGGTCTATAGTCATTTTATTGCTTTTTATAGAGCAATACTGACAAGTGTAATTATCTCTAAGGAACACTTCTTTTTTAGATAACTTACAAGGTCCTTTTTTATAAGACCTTTTAACCATATAACTTAGTCTAATCGCGGAGGGAGCTAATACGTCATCATCAATCGTATGTATCGCAGCATCCCTACATTCCAGAATTTCTGCCTTCCCTTTACTGATCAATATCAGAGATCGCTTTAAAGTACTAATATTGATGGGAACGTAGTTCAGGTTCAGTACAAGAACTTTATCATGTAAATAAACTGGGTCACGATGTCCCACTTGCGCAAGTTCTAAAAGTTCTTCAGATGCAAATGATTTATCTTGTATCACCATAAAGACTCCCCCACTACACTATTGAATAGGATAATATTTACTGACTATTATTAATTTGCTGCCAACTCGCTGGTAATATTTGAGTAGTCTGCATTACTGCAGACGTTCCCCTAATAATGGGCTTAGCTAATTCCGCATTGGTATTGAAACCGAAATGTTGAATCCCTGAGATCAATCCTGTACATATCAGCAAACCAACTAATAACCCAGCGATTCCGCCTGTCAAACGGTTCAACAGCCCACCAAATGGAACTAAAACAATTATAGATTTAACGAATCTTGCAATCCAAGTACCAAGTATCAATAGTATTATAAAAAATAACGCAAATACGAGATACTGCTGGAAATCTCCCAAATCTATGACTTTCGCTACAAGATTACCAAGAGGTTCTGAGACTCTAGAAGAGAATGATAATCCAATAATCACAGTTATAATTGGTATTATCATATTGATAATACCGTTCTTAAAACCAATAAAGGTTGTTATTAATATAGTGGTTAATACGAATATATCAACTAAATTCATAGATTGTGCTCTTATATTTCATTTATAATTATCCAATATTATATAAAACATTTCACTAGTGTTCGGTCAATAAATATGGCAACTACTCAAAATACCAATAATCCCAAAATCCTTACGGTAGCAATAGATGGTCCCGTTGCATCTGGGAAAAGTACTGTAGGCCAACTTGTTGCTCAAAACTTAAATTTCCAGTACCTGGATACAGGCATTATGTACAGAGCGATTACGTGGCTGACGTGCTTTGCTAAAATCAATTTAGAACAGCGCGATGTTCTAGAAAATCAAATCACCAACAACCCTATAAGTATATTAAACAGAATGGGGACACAAGTAAGCCTAGGCGGAAAAGTACTTGAATCAGAACTTAGAAGTCCTTTGATAGACCAACTTGTTTCAGACGTGTCAAAAATTGATATTGTTAGGGAGCTTCTTGTTAAACAACAGCGTTGCATAGCTGAAAATAGTACAGGGATAATAATGGTAGGAAGAGATATAGGCACAGTCGTCTTAAAAAATGCTGACCTGAAAATTTATTTAGATGCTAGCATCACAAATCGTGCGCAAAGACGTGTAATCGATCGACTAAAAATAGGATCTCCTACTACATTGCCAGATATGATAGAAGAGATACGGAAAAGAGATCTGATAGATACAACCAGAGAAAACTCCCCGCTAATAGCAGCAAAAGATGCAATCATAATTGATACAGATGGTCTAGACCAAAACGAAGTTGCTGAAATAATCACTCAACATGCAAAAAAATAAGAAGCATATATCCCCGGTGTACTACCTATTGCGAGGGCTAGCTAGGGTGTGTTTTAAATTATTCAGTAAAACAATTATTGAAGGTGTAGAGAATATTCCACCTTATGGGCCTCTTATCGCTGTTTCGAACCACATCTCATATAACGATCCTCCATATATTGCTGCTATATTCCCAAGACCAGTGTTTTTCCTTGGGAAAAAAGAATTGTTCAAAAATAAAATATTAGGATCCGTAATGAGAAATGTAAATGTGATTTCTTTAGATCGGACTGGAGTTGGACTGTCTGGATTAAAATCAGCGATCGAATTATTAAATGAAGACCAAGTTGTTGTTATATTCCCAGAAGGTACGACAAGTGATACCGGAGGGTTAATAAAAGGACGAAGCGGAGTCAGCTACTTAGCAGTGAAATCTGAATGTCCTATATTACCAATCAGCATAATTGGCACAAACCACTTCCCACCTTGGAGGCTTTGGATGCCTCTCAAGACAATTCATGTAAATATCGGAACAGCTTTTACTCCACCTGTAATACAAGGGAATATCAGCAACGAGGTATTGAACTCGATCACCGATACGATCATGGAACGCATAGCATTTCTCTTGCCACTGGAGCTTAGAGGTGTGTACAAATAGCTAAGGCTTGATATCTATATCGTATTCAGCTACTACTGCACCTATCACTGACATTTCTTCTTCTGTAAGGGATACCAAAGGCAATCTTGGTTTTCCTACATTAAATCCAGCTTGGTTGACGAAATGCTTTACGGGGATTGGGTTAGAAACAGAAAACATTATCTTGAATATATTGAATAACCTGCGATGCTCGGCAGCAGCTGTTTCTATATCTCCTTCGAGTATCATTCCCATCATATTTTTGATTTGAGTCCCCACCAAATGAGATAAAACACTCACCACTCCATATCCTCCCATGGACATTATATGGAAAGTTTCATCATCATTTCCGCTCCATACTTTAAATCCTGGTTTAGAATTCTCAATCACTCTACAAATCTGGGCCATATCACTACTAGCTTCTTTGACTCCAACTATGTTTTCGATGTGACTTAATCTGGTTGTGGTCTCGTCTGTCATGTTAGTGCTAGTTCTACTTGGCACGTTATAAAGCATACACGGAACATCTACACTTTCTGCAATTATTTTAAAATGCTCATACAAGCCTTGTTGCGGTGGCTTGTTGTAATAGGGTACCGTTAAAAGTAATCCATCAGCTCCAGCTTTTTCAGCTAATTGGCTGATTTCTATACTTTCCTGAGTATTATTGTTGCTAGTACCAGCAATCACAGAGCCTCTGCTCCCGACAGCTTCCTTTACTGCAGACAATAATCGAATTTTCTCGTCTTTAGACAACGCTGGAGATTCTCCTGTTGTCCCTGAAATTATAACTCCATCACTACCCGAGCTAATCAATGAATTGGCTAAATGCCCAGCTTCTTCGTAGTCAATTTCACCTTTGTCATCAAAAGGAGTAATCATGGCAGTAATCAGGCGTCCTAAATCACTCATTGCATTCACCTACCACTACTAATTTCTGCGATTGTACATCAAATCAAGGATATTATCATCATATGGAATCTGCTGGATAGATTATACTAACTCTTGTTCAACTAACGTCTCAGCTATCTGCAAAGAATTTAATGCTGCGCCTTTTCTCAAATTATCTGACACTATCCACACTACTATTCCATTCTCAACAGAAGCATCTTTACGTATTCTTCCGACGTATACATCATCTTTGCCCTCTATGTCATATGGCATAGGATATATATCATTCTCAGGATCATCCATTACAGTAATCCCAGGGAAGTTTTTTAGCTGGCTGTAGACGTCACTCAAGTCTATAGAATTGTCGAATTCTATATGTACTGCTTCCGAATGCGAGATGTAAACAGGCACTCTTGCGCAAGTTGCGGAAACTGAAAGATCTGGCAAATGTAAAATTTTCTTACTTTCATCAATCATTTTCTGTTCTTCTTTCGTGTATCCATTATCTAGGAAGTCATCGATTCTTGGTATAACATTAAATCCTATCTGATCCTTTTCTGGATTAACATTCTTATCGTTCATTAAATCAGCACTTTCAGATGTGAGAGCATCCATTGCTGCGGTGCCTGCTCCAGATACAGATTGGTATGTCGAAGCGGTCACCCGTTTGATATCACTTAATTTTCTCAAAGCCTGAAGCACCATAACTAAAGGCGTCGTAGAACAATTAGGAATAGATATAATTCCCTCATTCCATTTACAGTCATCTCCATTTACTTCAGGGACTACCAATGGCACAGTATCATCCATTCTGAATGCTGAACTATCATCTATCACAATTGCTCCTGCTTTGACTGCGTGCGGAGCCAAATCAAGGCTTATTTCCGAACTTACTGATATGAATGCAATATCAACACCTGTGAAAGAGTCAGGGGTCGCTTCTTGTATTACTACAGATGTCCCATTAACTTCTATAGTACTCCCAGCAGAACGGGCGGACGCTAATAACGTTAATTGAGGGAGATCAGAATAATTATCCTTAAGTATATTCAAAAATTCTGTTCCAACAGCTCCAGTAGCTCCGACCACTGCTATATGAAGATCCGAAATCGTTTTTTTTACCATTCTAAATACCCAATATGTTTTCTAAACCAACAACAAAACTGTGGTTTTTACATACATAATCAACTGTTTGAATCACACCTGGCATGTAACATTCTCTATCCAATGTATCATGTTTTAAAGAAAGAGTCTGACCAGCGGCTCCAAAGATTATTTCATGATGAGCAGAACGACCCGGTAATCTGACGCTATGTATGCTCACGCCATTTAATTCTCCACCTCGGGAATTAGGTATACTCTCAACTTCAACTTGATTGCGGTCATATTCCTTTGTTTCGCTTAACATTCTTGCTAAATCCATTGCGAATCCAGATGGCGCATCTATTTTCTGTTCGTGGTGAGCCTCAATAATATCAACGTAATCAAAAAATTTAGAAGCTTCAGATGCTAATTTTTTTAACACTACTGCTCCTATAGCAAACATTGGAATCACAGCAACCCCAACACCATGCTTTACCTGCAATTGTTCTAAAGTTGCAAGCTCTGATGAGTTGATTCCACTCGCCCCAATTACACAATGTATGCCTTTTGAAATAATCATATCAGCGTTAGCCATAACAGCATGCGCATTTGTGAAATCTATTACAACGTCTGGCTTAGTTGAATCCAGTAAAGTTCCCAAATTAGTACTTAATGGCACTGATGTACCGTCAGCAAGTTGTATTTCAGTACCACTATCAGTCAAACAGGTTCCGCCTACTAGATCTAAGTGAGATTCTCGATTAACAGCATTGATAGTGTGTTGCCCCATCTTGCCTGTTGCTCCACTCACTAGAACTCTGACATTTGCCATGTTAAACCGCCCTATTATCTATTATTTCTGGGCCTGGAGCCAGAATTTCGATTATTCCTATCCCGGTTAAAATTACCTCTCCTGTTCCCAGGTCCGTCATTTGATCTAGGAGGAGGACTGTATCTATTTGTTACTGCAGGCTGTTCATCCCCTTCAAATAAAGCTCTACGAGAACAATTAACCCTACCCATTCGATCAACTTCTTTGATGAGTACGGTAATTTCTTTGCCTTCTTGGACATCGTCTTGCTCTATATCACCTAGTTCTTCATTTCTCACCAATCCGTCTTTCCCTGGCATCAATGTTACAAATATACCAAAGTCTACAATTCTAGCTATCTTGCCTGTCAGGATATCTCCCACTACCAGTTCCCTAGTGAGATTCTCAATCTGAGATTTAGCCAACTCTATCATTTCCCCATTACTGGAACCGATAGTAACTTCTCCCTCGTCATTAATATCAATACTGCAACCTGTTTCTTCAATTATTCCTTTGATAGTCGCCCCTCTTGAACCAATCACTGCTCCAATTTTGTCTACTGGGACACTAATTCTTATCATTTTAGGGGCATATGGACTAATATTTTCATTCGTTCCGCTTATTGCTTCACTCATTTTATCTAATATAAATAAACGACCTGTTCTAGCCTGTTCCAATGCTTGAGAAAGAATTTCTTCTGTCAAACCTTTAATTTTTATATCCATTTGAAGAGCATTAACACCATTCGCAGTGCCTGCAACTTTAAAATCCATATCTCCCAAAAAGTCTTCAAGTCCTTGAATATCACTTAAAACTGCATGTCCTTTCGGATCGGAAATTAATCCCATAGCTATACCTGCCACAGGAGCTTTCATTGGCACTCCAGCATGCATAAGAGACATAGAGCTTCCGCACACGCTCGCCATTGAAGTGCTTCCATTAGAACTTAGTACTTCGGAAACAACTCTAATTGCATATGGGAATTCTTCCTCAGTAGGCAGGCAAGCCATTATAGCCCGCTCTGCTAAAGCTCCATGACCTATCTCTCGTCTGCCAGGAGACATTGCGCGTTTCGCTTCCCCTACAGAATAACCAGGGAAATTGTAATGATGCATATACCTCTTGGTGTCATCTGGAGATACTCCATCAATAGTTTGTTTCAGTGTTAAGGATCCTAAGGTAGCTATAGACATTACTTGAGTTTGACCTCGAGTAAATAAAGCTGAACCATGGACTCTTGGTAAAAGATTTACTTCTGAACTAATTGGTCGTATTTCATCTACTTTACGTCCGTCAGGCCTTACCCCTTCTTGTAATATCCGGTCTCTAATTTTTTGTTTCAATACATTTCGATAAGCACCGCTTAACTCTGAAGCAGGGTACTTACTTGATAATGAGTTCACAACCTCGTCTTTAAGTTCATCCAAACTCTGTTCGCTCGACAACCTAGTCGGGAATTTATCTAATATCTGTGTTAATTCTTCTGATATCAGGTTGCTAATTTCTTCTTCTTGTTTCAATGCTTCAGGGTCTCCTGGAGCAACTTCATATTTCTCTTTGCCGACCAATCCTCGTAGTTCATCTATCATGTCAATAATTTCAGAATTAGCTTCTTGTGCTTTCTTGAAGCCTTCAAGGATCACCGTCTCAGTCACTTCATCACAGCCCGCCTCAACCATCACTACAGCTTCTTTAGTACTGGAAACAATCATATTAAGCTGATTTGAATCCATTTCTTTAAAAGTAGGGTTAATAGTGAATTCACCATCTTGATATCCCACTCTGCTAGCTGCTATTGGGCCATCAAATGGTATCTGAGAAATAGTCAAACAAGCAAAACCTCCTATCATAGCCAATATCTCAGGAGGATTCTCTTGATCAGCAGACATCACCGTTAAAACGATCTGTATTTCATTATGTAGATTCTTAGGAAATAGGGGCCTTATTGAGCGGTCAGTCAATCTAGCTGACAAGATGGATTCTGAAGTAGGTCTACCTTCTCTCCTAAAAAAACTACCTGGAATTTTACCTGCAGCATACAATTTCTCCTCATAGTCTACTGTTAGTGGTAGAAAATCTACGTCTTCTCTGGGAGTTTTGTTCATCACTGCAGTTGCAAGTACTACGGTCTCGCCACAGGTCACTGTGACCGCTGCGTCAGCAAGACCGGCCAATTTACCAGTCTCAATGGAAATAGTTTTACCCGCAATTTCTCGGGATATTGTGGTTACATCAAACATTTTGGGAATTTACCTCTATACATTAATTGTGATTCGTAGATATAAATAAGAATTCTTAAAGGGCAGAGTACTAAAGGTACTAGAAGTATACGGTTCTTATTCTAACTATCTTCGAAGTCCCAACTTGCCAATCAATGTTTGATAGCGGTTGATATCTTCTTTATTTAGGTAGTTCAATAGTCGACGGCGTTGTGAAACAAGACCTACAAGACCCCGTCTGGAATGAACATCTTTCTTGTTCGATTGTAGATGTTCGGTAATTTGTCTAATTCTTTCCGTAAGCAGCGCAACTTGCACTTCAGTAGACCCGTTATCGGTTTCGTGTATCTTAAATTCTTCTGTTAGTCTAGCTTTCGTTTCGGTATCTAGCATTTATTCTTTCTTCTTTATTCTATTAATCGGTTGGAATTTTATCACATATGTTATTGAATGGAAATACTACAACTAATACAATGACTGAAACCAATAAGAGAGGAAGTATCATGGCAGACGCTAATTTTGAAAAAGTTGCCAGTCTAGATGATCTATCGGCAGGCGACACTATATCCGTGGAAGTAGGAGATGATCAAATCCTAGTAGCTAACGTTGGGGGTAACATCTATGCTACCGACGACGTATGTAGCCACGCCTATGCGATGCTATCAGAAGGAGATTTAGACGGAGACCAAATTGAATGTCCCCTTCATGGAGCTTTATTCAGTTTAATCACAGGGGAACCGCTATCCCCTCCAGCGAGTGAACCTATTCGGATTTTTGAAGTACTTGTGGAAGATAATAATATTTTCATAGGACCAGAAAAACTTTAACAATCATCTATTGAACTGATAGAGCTTAATTAAACTATTGGACCGAGTTGTGAAGTTCTATCAGTTTAATGGCCAATATTTATACATTACCTTACCCAATATCTGCCCTCTATGTACTGATCCCCAATGACGACTGTCGTTACTATTTTCCCTATTGTCTCCCAGCACAAAATATTCGTCTTCACCTAAGAAATATTGATGTTCAAAAGAATAGCCCACATCGTCAATATATGGTTCCATTAATTCATATCCGTCTATATATATGGAATTTGAATCAATGGTGACTGTTTCATAAGGCATTCCAATAACTCGTTTAACAAAATATTGATTATCATCCAAAGGATATTGGAAAACTACAATATCTCCTCGTTGTGGCGCATTCATTTCAAAGGAATATTCCAAATCATTATGAGCATTTTTAAATGGCACTATCTTGTCGATAATCTCGCTATCTAAATACATATAATTAAATTTATCAACTAACAAATAATCACCTGCACTTAGGAAAGGATCCATACTTATCCCAGAAACCCTATAGTTTTGTATAGTTACACTAAGTACTATCCAAATGGCTAATCCCACGATAACTAGTTGATATATTTCTCTATTTATACCCATTTGAGTCAGTATATCAGTTTTGTTACAATCCACGTATTACAGAGTGGTTTAAAAGGGAGGATCAAATGAGCTGGCAGTTTGAATTATTAGCAAAGCCTTATGGCGGGGTTACAGAGGGACCTATTTGGGACGGGGAGAATATTTTGTTCAGTCATATTCCGACTAGCAGAATATTGAAATGCAATCCCAAAACGGACGAAATAAGCGAATATATATCTAACACAAATCATACCAACGGTCTCGCTTTCTCAACCGAAGGGGTACTATACGGATGTTGTTCGGGAGGCAGAGCTATCATCAGATTCAATGATGACGGAACAAACACTGTAGTTGCCAACGAAGTAGATGGTCAAAAACTGAATACTCCTAATGACATAGCGGTTGACCGCTTAGGGAGAATTTGGTTCACCAATCCGTGGAACGGTGGAAACATAGATCCATCTGAAAAAGAAGAATTAGATAACCGTTCCGTTCTAAGAGGGGACCCTCAGTCTGATGGTACATTCAAACTCAGCAGGGTGACTTTCGATACGACCATGCCGAACGGAGTCCTAGTATCACCGGACGGAAATACTCTATATGTTGCTGAAAGCAACAGTGATAATAATGAAATTGACCGTGAACTCCGAGGATATCCGATATTAGCTGATGGTAGCTTAGCCCCATACAAACTTCTCCACGCATGGGGCAAAGACTCATACTCTGTTCACAGAGGTATTGACGGTATGTGCCTTGATTCAGAAGGAAATATACTGACCACTGCAGGCTGGGAACTTGGCGGACCTGGACCAATGATATATGTATTCTCCCCAACAGGAAGAATTCTTGAAACTCATCCAATATCATGTAATCGTCCGACAAATATTTGTTTTGGAGGGCCCGACTACAGCACCGTTTATGTGACTAGCACACAGGGTCATTTCTTCAAAGCTCACACTGATAGGACTGGTTGGGCTATTTATCCATAAAATCTCTTAAAGGACCTTAGAATGAAAGTTACAGATGTAGTAGCAGAAGCTTATAGATGGCCCAGGAAAGTCCCTATAAGAAACGGCTTACACGTATATAGTGAATACGACTTAAACGTCATAAAAATTGAAACGGACGAAGGTATCACCGGAATTGGCATTGGCCGAGACATTAGAGAAGCACCCGCCATTGGCATTGCGATGGTCGATTTCTTCAAAAAGTTCGTAATCGGAGAAGATCCTTTCAATACCGAAAGGATCTGGGACAAGATGTGGGTGCCAAAACTAACCGGAAGAAGAGGTATAACGACTCGAATCATAGCCGCTATAGATCTGGCTTTATGGGATCTAAAAGGCAAAGCAACAGGAAAATCAGTGCATAAATTACTTGGTGGTTATGCTGACAAAGTACCGGTATATGTAGCAGGCGGCTACTACGAAGAAGGCAAAGGATTAAAAGAGTTAGCAGAAGAAGTTCAAGACAGTCTAAGCATCGGGGCTAAAGCGGTCAAAATGAAAGTTGGAGGAGCTCCTATCAATGAAGATGTAGAGCGAGTACGAGTCGTAAGAGAAGCAGTAGGAGCTGATGTAAAAGTCATGATTGATGCTAATTGCGCTTATCGTTACTATGAAGCTATCCAATTAGCTACGAGGATTGAACAATATGACATCACTTGGTTCGAGGAACCTGTCAAGCCTGATGACTACAAAGGGCATCAATTGATCAGTCAAGCTACTACTGTACCGATTGCTACAGGGGAAAACGAATACACTAAATATGGATTTAGAGATCTTATCGAAAATCGTTGCGCAGCAATAATTCAACCTGACGCCCAAATCATGGGTGGAGTAACAGAATTCATGAAAGTCGCCGCTATGGCACAATCCCATGATCTTCCAATCGCTCCTCATGGTAATCAAGAAGTACATGTCCAATTAGTAGCAGCTATACCTAATGGGCTCACAGTTGAATTTTACAGGGATTCCACTAACCCTATGTGGGGCAAAATGTATGAAGAAACCCTGATGATAAAAGATGGATACGTATCTCCCAGTGATGCTCCGGGGTTTGGCATTACTCCAAATTACAAACAATTAGAACAATACAGAGTGGGTTAAGAAACCATGAATCTTGGAGATAGAAGATTTAGCAGGAGTCAGATCCGACAAGGTGGCGGTCGTGGCAGTGGTAATGACCATGTTGATGAATTGTATGGAAGCAGCGAGCTATACGTTTACAGACCTCCTGGAGGGCGAATGAAAGGATTTGATGGGCTCAAATTATTCACCGATTCAGAAAGCTGCGAAATGATATTTACTATGGATGCCCCACCAGAATTACGAGACTATGAAACCATTCGAATCACAAATAGAAATGCCAAGTCAATTCCAGATAATGTGGTCAAGCGAGTACACTCTTGGGCTCATCGAAATAACTTTTTACACTCTTTCTTCAAGCCTTTATACAGATAAAACCGTCCGTATGCTCTGTATCTGTGGACCAAATAGTAGATCTTAGGTTGGACTTCCCACAGTAAATATATTATGGTAACCATATAATATACTGCAGGAGGAGAATGTATGGCTTATCAAGGAATAACATACGAAGGATTGGTAGCTGAAACCATCAATTTTCGTGGAGATAACGGAGACCTAATCAACGGCTATCTTGCCCGACCAAATGGAACGGGACCTTACCCAACGATCATCAATATTCACCATATGCCAGGTTGGGATAAATGGGTCCACTCACTAACCAGAGATTTCGCATCAGAAGGATTCGTAACCTTAGCCCCTAATTTCCACTATAGAGAGGAAGGGGTAACACCTCAAGATCGAAGTGACTCTATTAGAGGAAAAGGCGGAATGCCCGATAGCCGAACCATGGCAGACTTATCAGCTGCAATAGAAATTGCAAGAAACTTACCGTATTCAAACGGAAAAGTAGGAATCATCGGATATTGTTCAGGAGGAAGACAAGTCTATCTCGCAGCCTGCACATTATCAGGGATAGATGCTGCTGTAGACTGCTGGGGCGGAGGAGTAATCACTCCTGATAGTGATCTAACTCCCGCTCAACCGGTATCACCGCACACATTTTCTGCAGATCTGTCATGCCCATTAATGGGAGTGTTCGGAAATGATGATGCGAGACCCAATCCGGACGAAGTAAATGAAACCGAGGCTTTACTAAAACAGCATAATAAAAACTATGAATTCCATCGCTATGATGGAGCAGGGCATGGTTTCTTAGCTAGAGATCGAGATAGTTATAGACAACATGCTGCGGTTGATGTAATGCCTAAAATAATAGAATTCTTCAACAAGAATCTCGCCTAAAACAGTAACAATGGGTGCTTTAATAGCACCCATTGTTACTACAGATCATCTATCGAGGGTATATTAGCCAAAATATCATCTAGTTCTTGCACCGTTGCAGCATCCAACGCTGGCGTTGGCGATCGCACTATAGATTCAGACAACACACCACGTTTAGCCATAGCATGTTTTCGAATCGCCAAACCAATACCAGGTTGGTTCTCATATCTTATGTATGGAACCCAAGCATAAAAAATTTCTCTAGCCCTTTCCGGGTTTCCTGATTTAATACAGTTATACATTGCGACCAAGACTTCAGGATATGCAAATCCAGTCATCGTTCCAATAGCTCCCCGTTGCAATTCTTCAAACAAAAAAGAACCGCCTAAGCCTCCAAAAATCCCCAATTTATCACCCGTTAACTCGGCTATTCTGGTTATTTTAGGAGGAGTAGGGGAGTCTTCCAGCTTCAAATAATGTGCGCGTTCTAGTTTTTGATTTAACTTTGCAATGATTTCTGGAGACATAAAAATCCCACTCTCTGCAGGGTAATCCTGAATAATAATCGGTATGTCACATGCATCATGAACAGAAGTATAATATTGCTCCAAAAATGCCTCATTAGGTTTAGCTAATCTAGATGGGGCTATCATTAAAGCATCAGCTCCCAACGTTTCAGCCTCTTTAGCACGTTCACAGACCAAATGAATACTTTCTGAGCTCACTCCTACTACCACACTCAATTGTCTAGCCTTACTCATAGATAATACAGTCTGCATTACTTGCACTCGTTCAGCATCTGAAAGCCTACTAGATTCTCCCATTACGCCTAAGCATACAACTCCTACACAACCTGAAGTATTAGCCAATTCGATTAACGGTTCAAATGATTCAATGTCCGTCGATTGGTCCTGTTTAAAAGGCGTTGGCAACATAAAATGTATTCCCTCTAATTTGTAAGACATTATTAACTCCCTAATTTCTTTTATTATTTATTTTCATAATCAAATTATCCAAGCACAGTCTAGGAATCACATTATGCTGCAGTTGCTCTATTGACTCTAATACAAATCCTATATTATCCGTCAATTGTTTGTCTTGGCATGAGTCTAATAACTCTGATAATTGTTCTTTTTTGTCAATATTATGAATGAGGCTAATATCTGCTTTTTTCATAATCAGTAGATCTCTATACAAATCAGACCAATAATTTAGAGTTTTTAATACATATGCAGAGTTTTTATAATATTCGCTAGCTAAGTGCTCAGAAATTTCAAAGCATTTATACAATTCACCGTGCATTACATCCCAAAACAATCCGATAGCAGTGTCTCGTTGTTCTAGTAAATCTCCGTTTTGTATTGCTTCCACAGCCCATCCTAATTGTCCAGAACACAAGGCTGTTAATAGTTCCAATTTCTCATTCGAAGCTTCAAAGTTTTCAGATAAATAACCTGCTATGGATTTACTGTCTAAAATTGAGAAATAAATAGCCTGGCACCGAGATTTTATCGTAGGAATTAAAGTTTCTTCATTAGAAGTTATAAGCAAGAACACATTTTGTTCTGCTGGTTCTTCTAATGTTTTTAATAGTGCATTAGACGCCTCCATAGTCATGAGCTCTGCGTCGTCAATTATAGTGATTCTGTAAGAGCCTTCATAGGGTTTCATATGAGAAACATGTAGTATATCTCGAACATCACTAATTCCTATCGACGTCTTATTTTCAGAATTCTGCGTAGATATTACGTGAACGTCAGCATGCAATTGTTTTTGGATTCTAGAACATTGAGAGCACTCACCACAAGCAACCTCAGAATCGTTAACACAATTTAATCCTCTTGCAACATCCAAAGCAAAAGTCATTTTACCTACATGCCTGGGTCCGTAAAAAATGTATGCATGAGATATATTATGGTTAACTATGGCAGACTCGAATCTTTCAATTACAGTAGTGTGCCCTATAGTATTCCACACCTGACAACTACCTATCAAAAATCATAAGATCTTCATAAGTTTCCCTGCGTCTGATCACTCTTGCTTGTCCTTCATTAACCAGCACTATAGGGGGTCTAGGATTCATATTATAATTGCTAGACATTGAAGGACAATAAGCTCCTGCAGCAGGGATAGCAATAATATCTCCAGCCTCTGGATTCGGAATTAAAACATCTTTCGCTAATAAATCTCCTGATTCACAATACTTACCTGCTATGGTTACCATATCAAAATCTTCATCATTTAATTTACATGCAGATACTACTTCATATTCAGATTGATACAACGCAGGCCTTATATTATCTCCCATCCCTCCATCAACACTAACGTACTTACGTACTCCAGGTATGTCCTTGATTGCTCCAACAGTATAAAGTGCTACCCCAGCTGGACCAATTATAGATCTACCTGGCTCAATAATAAGCTTCGGCAAATCAATATTTAAATCTGAACAGGTACTCTTCATAGTAGTAACAATGGCTTGTGCATATTCTTGGATCTCTGGAGGATTGTCGTTCCTGGTATACGCTATAGCAAAGCCTCCGCCCGGACTAAACTCTTCAAGAACAAACACATCTGCAAATCTGTTTACAAACCTAAGCACTAAATCCACAGCCACTTGATATGGTTCAATTTCAAATATAGGTGATCCTAGGTGGAAATGTACGCCTTTTAAGTCAATATTTGAAGCTGCGACCGCTTCTTTTATTGCTGCTTCGGCATCACCTGTGTCGATAGCGAACCCAAATTTAGAGTCCAATATACCTGTAGTTGTATATACATGAGTATGAGGATCTACAGCAGGTGATATTCTGAGCAACACTCCCTGCACTACGTTTTGACTTTTTGCAACTTCATTTAACAAGCCTAATTCATGAAAACTATCAACTACAATTCTGCCTATTCCGGAACTAACAGCATATGATAATTCATCTTCCGTTTTATTATTCCCATGAAAGTACACTCTACTTAGATCATCTTGACTAGACGCTATAATCGCTAGTTCACCACCGGAAACAACGTCAAAACCCATGTTTTTTGAAGCTATAAGTGAGGCTAGGGAAGCATTAATGTAAGCCTTGGATGCATAAACCACGTCAGTATTAGGATGCAAGCTAGTAAATGCATCTACAAAAGACTCACATCTAGATTCAATAGTTTTTTGATCCAACACGTACAGGGGGGTATCAAACTGCTGAACCAAATCAGTACTGGTCATACCTCCTATACTCAGTTCTCCTGTCTCCGTCGTGCTCGCTGTATCAGGAAACACTTTTTTTACAAACATTTTAATCTCCATATTCACGATTCTTTCATTCTAATGGTAACTCTAATTGATCTGTTAATAAAATTATGCCCACAAACCACACAAATAAACTACTTTTTAGGGTTACCTACAACTTGCTTATAATATAAACTTGTGAAGTAGTATATTACACACTTAGTGAGTTATGGCAAAGACACTGTTAATAACAAATGATGATGGTATCGAAGCTCCAGGAATCTGGTCATTAGTAAACTCACTTACCCCTCACTTCAATATTATAGTGTCCGCTCCTTCAACAGACTTTAGCGGAGCATCATCCTCTGTTTCAATTCGTAAAACTGTAGTTACCAGGCAAATCGATCCATCGCCATATATCACAAAAGAGCCTAAACACAAACTAACCGCATACGCATCTGAAGGAACTCCAGGAGATAGTTGCATAATAGGAATTGAATGCATTCAAGAAAACTCAGAAATTGATCTTGTAGTGTCAGGTATTAACAAAGGAGCAAATGTGGGCAGTGACACTATTGTATCTGGTACAGTAGGAGCGGCAATTCAAGGATACGTTAGAAATATACCATCAATAGCTGTTTCTATAGCTTCCATAGAAGAGCCAATATTCGAAACAGCTGCAACATTCACATCTAAAGTATGTAGAGAGTTTCTATCTGATCCTACTGCACCGCACATTTTATTAAATATTAATGTGCCAAGTTTACCTATCACAGATATCCTAGGGACTCAAATTACCAGATTAGGAGGGCGTTCCTGGGCTGAAAGCATAGAAACAAATCATTCGGACGGCGAAACTTCCTACTATTTCACAAGAGATCAAAAACTATTTGAAAACGCTCATCCAGGGACTGACTTGTTCGCAATCGATAATAAATATATTTCAATAACTCCCATCACTCCAGATCTGTCATTAACCTCCGGGCCTATTATTAATTTTTCTCAAAAACTTATAGACTCTTCATCCATAAATAGAACTTAACTTGCCTATTTAATCACCTCGGATATAATAGGATTTATTAATCCAATCAGGTGATTCGGCTTTATTTTCAAGCAACTGGGGGTAACATGGTAAATCTCAACCATGGAGCAGCAATTGTTGGTATTCATGAACACCAAACACGCTATGCTCCAGACAAAAGTGAATTACAAATACAAGGTGAAAGCGTAATTAAAGCATTAGAAGATGCTGGACTTACCAAAAATGACGTCGAAGGTCTCTTTACAGCTTCGAGCACTATCAGGAACAGCGGACTAAATTTAGCAGACTACTTGGATATGTATCCAAAATATGTTGATAACACCACCGTAGGAGGTGGCTCTTTCGAGTTTCATCTATCTCACGCTCTCACAGCGATAGCTGCAGGACGTATAAAATGTGCTGTAATTACTTACAGTAGCTTAGCGAAATCTGGAGGGATATCTGTTGGAACGGGAGGAGTCGCTAGATTCGGACATCCGCGACTAGACCCTTCTCCAGATAGTTTTGAAGAAATCTATGGGCTAACCACTGTAGGATTATATGCAATGATTGCCCGTAGGCATATGGAATTATTTGGCACAACATCGGAGCAATTAGCTGAAGTAGCTGTTGCTATGCGGCGTCACGCAGGATTAAATCCGGAAGCACAATTCAGAGATCCTATAACCGTTTCAGATGTGGTTAATTCTAGAGTAATATCTGATCCATTACATTTACCTGACTGCTGCGTTATTACCGACGGAGGAGGAGCTGTAGTAATAGCATCACCCGAGCTTGCAAAAGACTGCAAACAAACACCTGTATGGATATTAGGCGTTGGTGAAGCCTTAGCACATCAAGGCGCAGGAAAAAGAGATCTAATGTACATAGCAGCCAAGCAAAGCCATGGACCTGCATTTGAAATGGCAGGAGTGAAACACTCAGATATTGATATGGCTATGGTTTATGACTCTTTTACTATCACTGTGATAGAAACTTTGGAAGATTTAGGCTTTTGTGAAAAAGGCGAAGGGGGACAATTCGTGTCAAACGGAAGAATCCAATTAGGTGGTGAACTACCCTTGAATACAGACGGAGGGGGACTATCGAGTAATCACCCTGGTATGCGAGGAATTTTCCTACTATTAGAAGCTACTAGACAGCTTAGACACGAATTCGAAGGAACAGAAAGACAAGTACCTAACTGTAATATTGCTCTATGCCACGGCACTGGCGGAGCTTTAGGGTCACGTCATAGTGGCGGAACAGTTATCTTGGGGAGGAATTAACATGCCGGAATGGAAGAAACCATTACCAACCATCTCTGGAGAAACAAAAGTTTTTTGGGATGGTTGTAAAAAAGGTGAACTAATAATCCAAAAATGCGACACCTGCAATGATTACCAATTTTATCCTAGAGGCATATGCTCGAACTGTTGGACCACAGATATCAAATGGGTACATTCCACTGGCCGAGGCAAGGTTTGGACCTATACCATTACATATCAAAATAGAACCCCAGGGTTTGCAGAGGATGTCCCATATGTTCTAGCGCTAGTCGAACTCGATGAAGGCGTTAAAATGTTTACTAATATAATTGAGTGCGATCCAAAGGAAGTTAAAATAGGAATGGATGTAGAAGTTACCTTTGTAAAAGCTAATAACTTTATCACCATCCCATATTTTAAGCCTGTGTCATAAGCTTACATTACAGACTGAACTAGACCGCCATCCACTAAAATAGTTGTACCTGTAATATAACTTGACTTTGAAGAAGCTAGAAAACCCACTAAATTGCCTAACTCTTTAGGGTCTCCTAAACGACCTACAGCTGTGTCTTCAGCTCTTTCTCCAAGAGCATCTTCTACACTCATTCCAAGTTCATTAGCTCTAGCTGTCACATTTGACATCATTCGGTCGCTCAAAATCGATCCGGGACACACATTATTAACCAATATATTGTCTCTCCCGACTTCTTGGGATAAGCTTTTAGCAAATGCGACAACCCCCATTCGGGTTGCTCCAGACAGAGCCAAATTAGGGATCGGCTGAAATACTGTGCTAGCTAGTATATTAATGATTCGGCCGCCGCCACTTGCCTTCAAATGCGGTATTGACTCCCTACACATCCTAGCGAAGAATAATAATGACCGTTGTACCGCTATTTCCCATTGCTCTTCAGTAGCATTAAATGATCTAGCCAATGGAGGGCCTCCTGAATTATTCACCATAATATCTAAATGCCCATACTTATTAACTGTTTGATTAATCAAATCCTGAATTACTTCAAGCTTTTCTAAGTCCCCAGCATATACCATAATTTCCCCACCAGTAGACTTTCTAATTTCCTCAGCAGATTTTTCCAAGTCGGCTAAAGTTCTACTGCACATAACAACCGTAGCCCCTTCTTCACTTAACACTTCCGAACAAGCTCTGCCTAGTCCTTTGCTTGCACCGCCCACAATGGCGACTTTACCTCTAAGTTCTAAATCCATAGCCTTCTCCTAACCGATTTCTACTCAAAACCTTTGATTTTTGCGATTATAACAGAACACCGTTGTATAATAGTCTTCATCTATTCTTGGACAATATTTATGACAGAAACATTGGAAGTTACATCATTAAGGAAACCAATTACAGACATCATGTGGGAATGTGGGGAAATTCTTATAAATAATTTTGGAACTTCATTGGACGTAGAATATAAAAATGACCGTAAATCTGACCCAGTTACAGAGATTGATAAACAACTTCAGAACAAAATAATAAAAGCTCTATCTAAGATAGTACCTACTCACAATGTGCTCGGCGAAGAGGAAGAACAAGAAGGTTATAACCAACATTCATCTGACTATCTATGGATTATAGATCCGTTGGATGGTACCACAAACTACATAAATAACGTTCCATTGTTTGGATCATCCGTAGGCCTAATGTATCAAGGGTCCGTAATTGCTGGATGGATATATATCCCATGGCCCAATAAAGAAAATGGATTGGTATTAAGTGCAATATCTGGAGAAGGATGTCACGTTAATCAGTCTCCGATACTAAATGAGCCAGTGGATCATACAGAAGCTAGCAAATTGATAGGATTACCAGGATTTTTCTTGTCGAATCATAAATTTACAGGACCTATGGCTCAGAAATTTGGGGAGCCTAGAGGGACAGGTAGTATTGCTTATGAATGTTGCCTATGTGCGATGGGTTCTACTCAATATTCTATTTTTGGAGCTCCTAAACTATGGGATGTGGCTGGCGGCATAGCAATAGTCAAAGAAGCAGGAGGAGAATCTATTACAAAAGAACCCAATGGAAAACTGTGGAGGTCCACGGAACCCTTACTAAATAACTGGAACCCCGAACCGAACTTAGTCGTTGAATTAAAGAAATGGGCCAACTCCGTAATAGTATGTAAGTCTGGCCTAGCCGATTACATCACAACTAATATGTCTTCAAAAACCCCAGTAATCAAAAAGATAGGCAAATTATTTAATTAGATGAATCAGGTAACCATCCCCAAGCACGAGGTCCCCAATCCGCAGTGTACTTGATCCCCTCTTTAACGCATGCCACAGGTACTACTGCTTTATCAATTTTTCTCGGGTTATTAAGAACATCATAAACAACCCAATCTCCATTTTCTATTTTTAATACAGATAAATCAGCCTGCTTGCCAGCATGTAAAGTTCCCAATCTATCCTGTTCCCCGATTGCATGTGCTGGATTACTCGTGCACATATTGATCACTTCTTCTAATTTGAATCCCATAGCTAAAAATCTAGTCATCATTTCCGTCATGCTATGAACTGTATTAATTCTCCCAGGGACGGTCAGATCTGTGCTTATACAATGAGGTATCAGTCCTTGGTCCAAAACTTTATCCCCAATGTCAAAACTGAAATTAGATCTTCCATGAGCAGTGTCTAACCACACTCCTCTTTCTTTCGCTTCTTTAGCTTCAGGGACCAGTTTACCGTCTGAATCAATAATACCGCCTTTATTTGCTGTAAATAAATGCGTTACTATATCTCCTTCATCTAAAATCGGTAATAATTTACTAATCACTGACTCGTCATATCTATTCTCAGTATCACCTATATGAACCATCAGTCTTACACCAGTTTCTCTAGCTGCCCGCTTGGCTAGTTTAGGCATTTCCATACCAAATATTTCCAAAGCTGGAGACACCATACGAGCTTTGATACCTTTTATGACTCCGTTACTTTCTTGAACAACCCGTATAGTATTTTCTAAATCTATACTTGTTTCAGCCATAATATCTGGAGTCGAAGCTAATCCTGTGCGACAAATATGTAAGAAAGGCCGAATTTCGGTTTTTGCATTAGGAAGAATGTACTTAGGAAACCCTCCATACGTATCACATCCTGAGCTACCCGCATCAACAATTGTAGTCACACCCGAACGGATTCCAGCCACATCTGGCTCCTCTCCATTCTGATTTACTCCTGCATATACATGTGTATGGACATCTATCATTCCCGCAATCACAATGCAGCCTTTGACGTCCATTATTTCTTTAGCATCATCAACGGATATGTCTTTGGCAATTCTGCTTATTTTGCCATCTTGAATCGCTACATCCATTTGCCCATCGATATTTTGAGATGGATCGATCACCCTGCCATTCGTAACTAAAAGATCATACATTCATTACTCCCTAAGAACAGATTGATTTAGCTGAATAAAGCTCCTACTGACTGACCCTTATGTATTCTATAAATTGCTTCACCCAACAATGGCGCCACAGTTAATACTTTAACTTTCCCATTAGTTCTAGATGCGTCAATAGCTATACTATCCGATACAACAACTTCTGTGAAACTACTATTGGCCAGACTTTCATGAGCATTTCTAGAAAACACTGGATGAGAGGCACAACAAAATACTTCTTTCACTCCTCGTTCCAACAAAGTATCGGCAGCTCCAACAATAGTCCCGCCTGTGTCAATCTCATCATCAAATGTTAAAGCAGTTTTACCTTTAACATCCCCAATAATATTTAAAGTTTCGGTAGTGTCATTATTTCCAATACGTCGTTTCTCTATGATAGCCAACGGAGCATTCAATCTAGCTGCCACATCTCTAGCCTTTTTACTTATCCCTATGTCGACTGCCACTACTACCAAATCATCGATTTCTTTGGCTTTCACATAATCAGTCAATATCGGCAATGCTGTTAATTCATCCACAGGTATATTGAAGAATCCTTGAATTTGGCCGGCATGCAAATCCATAGTTAACAATCTGTCAGCACCTGCAGTAGTCAATAAATCAGCAACTAGCCTAGCTGTAATCGGAACTCTCGGCTGATCTTTCTTGTCAGTTCTACCATATCCATAATAAGGAACGACAGCGGTTATTCTACCAGCAGAAGCTCTCTTGCAAGCGTCTATCATGATCAACAGTTCCATTAAATGATCGTTTACAGGAAAGGTGATTGGTTGGACAATAAAAACATCTCGCTGCCTAACATTCTCTTGAATGTTAGTGAAAGTATTATCATTAGAAAATTTAAAAACTTCCGCTTTACCTAAAGGTATATTTAAATAGTCACATACATCCTGAGCCAATTTCTTGTGAGCATTACCGCTGAAAATTTTAAGATCGTCAATTACTGGTCCCATTTAATGTCCCCTGTATTCTGGATTTCTTTTTTCCCTAAAAGCATCGGCCCCTTCCAAATGATCTTTAGAAGATAACGTGATGGTCTCCGCAGCTGCAGCCATTTTCATAGCTGTTTCTAAATCAAATTCAAGACCTTTGTACAGCATCAATTTAGATAGTCGTATTGCAATAGGGGGCCCAGCAGCAATTTTATGTGCCATTGACATGACCTCATTCTCCAAATCTTCTTCATCAACTAATTTATTCAAAAAACCTAATTGCTTTGCCTCATCAGCCTCCATGAAATCACCTGTGAATAACATCTCAGCTGCTTTACCCAAACTACCCAAAACTCGCGGGTATAACCAAGTACCTCCAAATCCTGGAAATAAACCGATTTTAATATACGCACACATGAACCGACTTCTAGGCGTACCTATTCTAATGTCGCATGCAGCGGCCAAATCTAATCCAGCTCCAACTGCAACGCCATTTACCATAGCTATAACAGGTTTTTCTAAACGCTGTAGTGCTAGCATAAACCTCTGAGTGCGATTGAATGATCTCCTGATGTCATCAGGGTTATCTGACACCCAGGCGCTAGGTTCACTGCCACCACGCAACGCGGATAAATCTCCACCCGCACAAAAAGAACTGCCTGCGCCAGTAATGATTAAAACTCTTATAGAATCATCTTCATCAATAACCTCGAGGGCATCTCCCAATTCATCCTGCATGACATCATTCAACGCATTTCTTCTATCAGGACGATTTAAAGTAATACGTGCAATATGTGAGTCTTTATCTTTTTCAAGCAAGATATACTTATAATCAGCCATTGCCCCCCCTTATGAGCTTCTGAATTATAGCACAGGGTCAAAGCAAACTTAAGATGAAATTTTAAGTCACATTTCCATCTCGAAATTTAACAAACCCAGAGGCCTTATCTCAGCCAAAAGCAACAATCATTTCTGCATTTAGTGTAGAATATCTTTATCAAAATGAAGGCGGAACTATGTACAGTTACATATCACATTTAGAGTGCTCAGTCTGTGAAAAAGAATTTCCACATGATCAAATCAGCTCGATCAGCGAATGCTGTGCCAAAGTCTTGTTCGCCAGATATGATTTGCAGAAACTAAAGAAAGAAGTTGATAAGAATGTTTACGCTTCACGAGAATCTAATATGTGGCGTTTCTCAGAACTCCTGCCTGTAACAGACCCAGCTAATGTAGTAACCTTGGGTGAAGGTGGCACGCCATTATTACGCACTACCGACCTTGGTAAGAAGTTAAACCTAAACAATTTATACATTAAAGATGAAGGACTGAACCCTACTGGGACATTCAAAGCGAGAGGAATCGGCGCTGCCGTATCCAAAGCCAACGAACTCGGAGTTAAAGGCTTCACAATGCCATCAGCAGGAAATGCCGCTGGTGCAGTCGCTGCTTACGCAGCAAGATCAGGACATCCCGTAAAGGTGTATATGCCTCAAGATGCTCCCTCAGCAAACAAAAAGGAGTCTCTACTTACTGGAGCTGAGCTAAACCTAGTAGATGGTCTTATCAGCGATGCAGGGCGAATTTCAAGTCAAGTGGCAAAAGAAGAAAACTTATTTGACCTCTCAACTTTGAAAGAACCATATAGAGCGGAAGGCAAAAAAACTATGGCTCTTGAATTAGCGCAACAATTAGGTTGGAAGATTCCTGATGTAATTGTTTATCCCACTGGTGGCGGTACCGGAATCATAGGAATGCATAAAGGATTCAATGAACTACTGGAACTAGGGTGGGTAACTGGTAAACAACCCAGATTTATAGCGGTACAAGCAGAGGGATGCCAACCTATCGTTAAGGCCTTCAATGAAGGTGCAGATAGTAGTGAAATGTGGACTAATGCAGCTACAGTAGCAGACGGATTAAGAGTTCCAGGCCCTTTCGCAGACTACGTTATCTTGAAAATATTGCGTGAGACTGGTGGCACAGCTCTTTCTGTAACCGACAAAGAGATGGTAGATGCAATGTATGAAATCTCTAGTGATGAAGGCGTAGTGATCTGCCCAGAAGGCGCAGCAACATTAGTAGGATTGAGGCAGTTATTAGACAAAGGCCTGGTCTCGCAAGACGAAACAGTTATCCTATTAAACACGGGCTCAGCTTATAAATACCTTGAATTGGTTTCCGAAAAGTAATGGAAATACTTGTAAGCTCTCCTAGAGGCTTTTGCGCAGGAGTAGTTCGCGCTATAGATATGGTTGAACTAGCTCTTGAAAAATATGGTGCTCCAGTTTATATAAAGCATCAGATCGTTCACAATCCCCATGTAGTTGAAGATCTTGAAAGCAAAGGTGCGATCACAGTAGAAACTGTTGAAGAAATCCCTGAAGGTTCTCATGTTGTATTTTCCGCACATGGTTCACCCCCTGAAGATTTTGCCAAAGCTAGAGAAAGAAATTTGAAGGTAATTGACGCAGTTTGCCCTCTGGTAACTAAAGTGCACAATGAAGCAAAAAAATACGCTGCTCTTGGTAAGAAAATAATTCTAGTTGGCCATGAAGGACATCAAGAAGTAAAAGGAACTATGGGCCAAACCCCCATGACATTAGTAAATGACAAAGATCTTCAGTCAATCCCTAATTGGGATACTGACACTGACTTGGTAGTACTTACACAAACCACTTTATCAGTGAATGACACACAGAATATTACTGACAAAATAGATTCAGAATATTCTAATACCACTATCAGGAACGATATCTGTTATGCAACTACTAATCGCCAAAGCGCTGTAAAAGATATGGCAAAACAAGTTGATGCAATATTAGTGATAGGCGCAGAAAACAGCTCTAACTGCAATAGGCTAAAAGAATTATCACTTAGCCTTGGAATACCTGCAATGCTGGTTAATAATATCACGGAGATTCCTCCAGAATTTGTTTCACAGCGACAAATTATAGGAGTTACATCCGGAGCATCCACTCCAGAATCTTTAGTCCAAGACATCATTGCATTTCTCGAACCAACCAAGATATCCTATTTAAGCACAGTTGAAGAAGATATCTCTTTCACTATCCGAGATGGGATTATCTAACTAATATAGTCATAAAGTCTAATGGTAGGTTAATGTATCCAAGAAACACCCTTGATGTCTCTCAAGTATTAAAACGCATCCTCTCGATACCAACTTTTATAACATTTGTAATAGTTAGTGGCATAATCGTTATATTAGTCACTGGATTCGATATAGATATGGCAAAAGTTATGTCGATAATATTTGAGGCAGGACCAGTACCCTATATTTTGGCATTTCTCACTCATTACCTGAGCTTTGTGTTCCGAGGTCTTAGGTGGAAATATTTAGTAGGTACTGTCAATCATCACAAACAACCATCTTCGTTTGAATATGTAAAATTAATATTCTTGAGTAACTTTATAAATTCTGCATCTCTGTTCCGAATAGGTGACCTGTACAAAGTTTATGCCTTTAATAGGAAATATGCCAAAGGATTCACTAATTTGCTAGGCACATTAATAACCGAGCGATTATTAGACTGTGTCATGTTGGCTATATTAGTGGGTGTATTTGGGCAGGTACTTCTCCAGACAGCTAACAAAGAAATCCAAATGATTGTTGTATTCCCTATTATTTTGTTAGGTATATTATTACTCGCTTTCATAGCTGTAATCAAAATTAAAAAGATTCCCAAATTCCCATTACTAACCAATCTCATACATAAAGCTAAAGAAGGAGCTCAGATCCCCAAAAAAAATATAGTACCTGCATTTCTGATGTCCATATTAGCTTGGGTGTGTGAAATTGTCAGAGTATATTTCATAGCATCAGCTTTACAATTTGATCTGGAATTCGCCCATACATCTATTTTATCGCTTGTTCACGCGATGTTAACACTAGTGCCAACCCCCGGAGGGATAGGAGCTGTAGAATCCGGTGTCGCAGGATTAGGAACATTATTGTTCAACATGACACCTGAAAATTCTATCGCATTAATATTATTAGATAGGTCTATTACATACCTTAGCGTTCTTCTAATAGGAGGATTCGTTTTTATATGGGAAATAATAGATATAAATAAGAAAAGCAACGAGTAATTATTCTGAAGTAGGCGGTCTATTCATTAATTCTTGGATACCTTGCTGAGGTTGCATGCCTTCAAACAAAATCTTGTATATTGCTTGGGTGATCGGTAATTCCACTCCAAGAAGTTCTCCTAATTCTACTGCTGCCCTAGTAGTTTCTAGTCCTTCTATTACATTCTGCATATCATAAGTAATTTGTTCAAGTGTTCTTCCCAATGCTATTTGTTCACCGAGATGACGATTCCTACTCAATTTACTAAAACTAGTAGCTACTATATCTCCCACTCCTGCTAATCCTGCGAAAGTATGTGCGGAAGCTCCCAGACTAGTTCCTAATCGGGAAATTTCTGCGATTCCACGGGTAATATAAGCCGCTTTGGAATTATCACCTAGTTCTAAACCATCAACAATTCCAGCACCAATAGCAATAATATTTTTTAATGTTCCACACAATTCAACTCCAATAACATCATCAGAGGTGTAAATCCTAAAAGTAGGTTGCATTAACACGTCCCTGACCAGTTGAGCATTTACTATGTTATTGCTTGCTACAACAGAAGATGATGGCTTCCCAACAACAATTTCTTTCGCAAGATTAGGTCCTGAAATAACACAAAGATTTTCACAAATTTCTTTTGACAGCTCCTCGCCTACTATTTCTGACATTCTAAGTTTATTAGGCATCTCTAATCCCTTCGTAGCACTGACTAATATAGAATGACTCGGTATCGCAGGAGCAATTTCAGCTATATTCCGCCGAAAACTATGAGAAGGGACTGCTAAAATAATTATATTAGCATTACTAATTGCATCTTTAACTGAAGAGGTAATAGTAAATGAATTTGGGAACCTTACACCAGGCAAAAATCGACTGCATTCACCTTCTTTTGAAAGATTGGTAGCCTCAGCTTCAGTTCGGCTTAATAAAGTAATCTTGTTGTTCTGGGATTTGCTTGCCATAATAGCCAAAGTAATGCCCCAGGTAGTCACCCCTACAATAGCTACATTATTCACTATTCTCAATCGCTCGTTAATTTTTCAGCAGGTTGACCTATTCTACGTTCAGTACCTGCGAATATTCTTTGCATATTATCCCGATGCTGAAATAAAATCATTGCACCTACGATGGCCGCATAAGTCGCTTCAAAGATTAGGTACCAGTCCAATATCATAAAAATCCACACGGTCGTTACCGCGGTGATTACTCCTAATATAGACCCCAAAGATAGGTATTTTGATATAAATGTGACAGGTAAAAATACCAGCATTGCCAAAGCGGCAGGCACTGGGGTCAATATCAATAAAGTCCCTAATGCAGGAGCGATACCTCTACCTCCTTTAAAACCTAAAAATACAGACCAATTATGTCCCGATACAATCAATAACAGCATCACGACAGTCACCCATGGATCAAGTGATAATTGAGAAGTGACCATTACTGCAATCATCCCTTTCGAACAATCAAGTACCAACACCACCATTCCAACATATTTGCCAGATGTGCGGAACATATTAGACGTTCCAATTTTCCCACTACCATAGTCCCTAATGTCTCTACCTGTTCTGATTCTATATAGTATGTAGCCCCAAGGGATGGATCCTAACAAATACAGCTGCAACCCCAAGATTGTGTACAAAAGAGGCAATTGCAGGATTGGACCATCATAAGCCATCCATAATAATGAAATTAATAAAAGAGGTATGAAACCTCCAATAAATATAATGAATATTTTTTTTGATGCAATCATCCTTTTTTGTATATGAGCCTTAAATGAGTCCGGTCAAACCCAAATTCCCTCCGTATCTGATTCTCCAAATACCGCTTATATGTAAAATGCAATAACTCTGGGTTATTCACAGATACAGTGAAAGTCGGAGGATTAACCCCAACTTGAGCCATCTTACGAATTTTTATTCCTCGTCTGGATTTAGTCTTCGGAGCCTTGGGCATATGATTAGCTAAAGCATTAAATAAAGCGTATTGCAATTTAGTTTCATTAACTCTCATATTACGCTCCTCATGTAAGTCCAATACCGTTTTTAATAAACCATCAATACCTTCACCATATAATGCGGAGGTAAAACACACTGGGATATAACTCATGAAATGCATGCGATCTCTAACTCTATTCATAGCTCGGATTTGAGAGTGTTCAGTTGGATTATTAATCAAATCCCATTTGTTGACTACCACAATGATACCTTTACACATTTCCCACGCTAAACCTGCAACATGAATGTCTTGTGAAGTCGCCAGTAATGAAGCATCAGCAACCATCAATACTACATCACTTCTCTCAACTGCTGACATAGCACGCAATACACTAAATTTTTCTATTCCCACGCCGACTTTGCCGGGCCTTCTAATACCCGCTGTATCAATCAAAGTAAGTTGCCTATCTCCAAAGGTCAAATCAGAATCAATCGCATCCCGAGTTGTTCCTGCTATCGGACTAACAATAGTACGTTCCTCTCCCAAAATGCTATTAACCAATGCGGATTTTCCTACGTTGGGTCGTCCAACTATCGCTATTTTAATTGACCTATCTTCTGAATCCTCTTGGTCATCTTCTAAACTATAAGGTAACAATTCAGATACCAAGCCGTACAAATCATCCATACCTATATTATGATGAGCACTCACACAAACATAATTCCAGAAGCCCAAGCTGAAAAATTCAGCGATATTATTACGTCTTCCATCGTTGTCAACCTTATTTATTACCAAAATGACGTTGACATCAGCAGTCCTCAATTGATCAGCGATTGTTTGATCTGTCGGTGTTAATCCTGCATCACAATCAACCACGAATAGCACCACATCTGCTCCTGAAATAGCCATCCTTGCTTGATCTTTAACCTTGGTTATAATGTGATCGGTTGAACCTAAATCTAATCCACCTGTATCAATTAATAGAAATTTCTTAGGATATCTGTCCACAACTGCTACTAACCTGTCGCGAGTTGTCCCTTCCTCGTTGGCCACGATGGCATGTCGTTTATCAATAATCCTATTAAATAATGAGGATTTACCTACATTAGGTCTGCCGACTATGGCTACTGTAGGCATATTAGACTCTGATGATTCCATACTTCAGCCTTTATATAAAAATTCTAATATTGCTTGTTGTGCAGGCAGTCGGTTATAAGCTTGATCATAAGCAACTGACTTAGGGGAGCTTAACATACCTTCAGGTACTTCTTCACCATAATGCACAGGCATGTCATGCATAAATATTACATCTTCAGCAGCACAGGACAACAGCTGGTCAGTAACTGTAAATCCGGAGAAATCCTTTTTGCGTTTTACAGATTCTTCTTCTTGGCCCATACTGGTCCACGCGTCTGTATAGACTATATCTGCTTGTCTAACAGCATCTTCGGGATCGTTACAGAAAATCATATTCGCACCAGATTTTTGAGCCATTTGGTTGGCTACATACATACTATTTTCATCCAGTTCATATCCTTTAGGTGTCGCAATCGCAAAGCTGATCCCCACCGCAGCACATATCAAAGCTAAACTCCTCGAAACATTGTTACCATCACCTATGAACGTTAATTTGGTATCTGCTTCAATAACTTTATTTTCACTGATAGTTAGGAGATCTGCTATTACCTGACACGGATGTTCCAAATCTGATAACGCATTAATTATAGGAACGGAGGAAAATTTACTCATTTCCAACAATGCGTCATGAGAGTTAACTCTTGCAATTATGCCGTCCACATAAGATGACAAAACGGTTGATATATCTTCTATACTTTCTCTTTTGCCTAATCCTATTTCTTCAGGGCCCAAATATATCCCGTATCCCCCCAGTTTCTCTATACCTAACTGAAAACTTACCTTAGTTCTTAATGAAGGCTTTTCGAACAGCAAAGCGAAAGTTTTCCCATCCAGACAGGTACTAAAGTCCCCTATTTTAATAGCTTTTGCACGATCTACTATATCTAATATTTGTTGGCTACTTAAATCTGTTATCGAAATGATGTTCATATTAAATCCATGTTATTGATTAACAACTGCAGATTTTAACATACTCTCCCAAAACTAAAACAGGGGCGCCTATGGCGCCCCTGTAATTAAGTCTATTGGATCTAGGATTATAAGTTAGCCTGTGGATCCAAGTAACTATTATCTTTTTCGTAGATTTGAAGTCTGCCTCTCTGAGTATCACACACAATCAAGCGGTTGTTAGCTCGATCGAAAGTGCACCCTGTTGGCATTCTAAACCTACGTTGTTGCTCTCCAAGATTTTGAACCCGTCTTCTCGCTTTGTTCATGTCAGGATTAGCATCAATAGACATCTGTCCCCATTTGGACACTTCTAAAGCATCTCCGTATAAATAGCTTAAGGGTTTAGTGTCTACATCGTATATAACGACTCTCTCGTGCATCCAGTCAACTACATACACATCGCCATCGCCATCTACGCAAACACCAGTAGGATTCTTCAAAGAACCTGGACCACTAGGTCCACCAAAAGTAAGTAAATGATTCCCTTCAGGGTCAAACTTCAAACATCTATCATTCCCCCAGTCGGCAATGTAAATATCTCCATTATCATCAATGGCTATACCGTATGGCATCTCCATTTCTCCGTCACCACTTCCTTTTACTCCGAATCCTGAAATATATTTTCCATCTTTAGAAAATTTTTGAATTTTACTATCAAACGTGTTTACAATCCAAACATCTCCGTTCGCATCGAAACAAATTCCACCAGAACCATTGAATTTGCCATCTTCTTCACCTTGTTCTCCCCATTGACCGATCACTTCTCCTTCTGGGTTGAAGATAGTAACTCTGTTATACCATTCATCAGTAGCATAAATATTTCCGTCTAAATCTACTGCTACTCCTGTAAGTATTTTAAACAGTGGCCCTTCTTTGGATTCAGATCCATAAGCTAACCCTGTTCGACCAAATTCATTTATGAATTCTTGATCAACCGTTAACTTGGATAACCTGACCCCTCCTGGGTTCTGTTCGTTGCCTCGGTTGGCAACATACAATACTCCATCATCTGCACAAGCAACACTTATAGGCAAACTGAATCCCATACCTGCTACCGCATTTCTTCCTATATTGTGGCTGTATAGCCATGCTCGCCCTGAGGCGACCGTATTTTGAGCCATCTCTCCTCCGAAATCAGTAATTTTTCTGTTCCAATCTCTGGTTCCATTTATTGGGAAGAGCTTATAATCAGATCTTCCCAATAAATCCGACGTTTCGGTCTATTTGAACAAAGACATCTTTTCGAAGTTACCATTCACGATTGGGTTGGAGTCCAAACCAATCCAGTCTTCGATAATTGTAGAATATGCCCCTCTGAAGTCATAGTTAGGAACCAAGTCGCCCTGTTCCAAATCCTCAGCCTTTGCTGATGGATATTCACCGTACATACCACCTTTAACTTGGTTACCAATCACAAAGGATACACCTGCTGCACCATGATCAGTACCAGACCCGTTATCATGTACTCTTCTTCCGAATTCTGAGAATAAGTACATAACTACGTTGTCTCCAGCGTCATGTTCCTCCAAATCTTGGAAGAACGCGGATATACCTTCAGAAACATCTTTCCATAGTTGTGGGTGAGCTGGACCTTGACCTGCATGAGTGTCAAAGCTCGCATGTTGTGTATAGAACACTCTTGTTCCTAGATCTGCGAAATATACTTGAGCTATGTCTCGTAAATGCTGTGCGATTGAGCTATTGGGATATTCTACAGTCGAAGAGTACCTTTCTGGTGCCACTTTAACTATGTCAGCTCCAATCATAGCGTCCATACCTGTGTTCTTTAGATAATCGCTTACAAAACTCCCACCAATAGTTGGGCTATACATTTTAGAGAATATATCCAAAGCTTTAGCTCTTTGGGAATTATCAGAAATTCCTGTCAGTAACCCATATGTGCCCAGGTCAGCTATAGAAGCTACAGGTACACCTGGTACTGCCAAAGCTCTAGGCAATCCATGACCAAAGTTAATTGCCGTTAAAACATTTTCTTTGTTTGGATCTAATTCTCGAGTAACTCGGCCAGCCCATCCTTCAGTGCCAACTTTATCAGGCTCACAAGTGTGCCAAATATCCATTGATCTGAAGTGTGACCTTGGAGAATCTGGGTATCCAATTCCATGGATTACAGCCACTTTTCCTGCGTCATACAATTCTTTGACCGGAGCCATCGCTGGGTTGAACGCCAGCTTAGAATCAATCTTCAACATATCTTCTTGAGGTAAAGCCAATGCAGGCCTATTATCATAGTACAGTGACTCATTGTAAGGAATTACTGTATTGAAGTAGTCATTACCGCCAGTTAACTGGAGTACTACTATTACTGGATCTTTTTTAGTACTTGTCATTTTATATCTCCTTTTTCTCTAAGATTTACGCAAATTGGAATTCTGTGGTAGCACTGATTAGTGCCAACATCTCGCCAATTCTTTCTGAGGTTAATGTCTCGTCAGACCAGTCCACATCTCCTGCTAATGAAGCGTGCGTGGAAAGGTGTGCTCTGGTATCTTCGTTCAGCACTAAGTATCCCATATTGTCCAAACATGCATCTAGCAGTTGTTCGGAACTGGATACTCCGTCGCCTTTCATTTTATCTACAATAGATTTGACTCCAGGAAGGTTTGTATCAGCTACTCTATCAGCCACGAAGTTAATTCTAGCTAATAAAGACCCACTATTAATCCATTCGCTACCTGTATGCCATCCCTCTACACTAGGAGGATCCATCAAAGCTTGGCCCATGTAAGTTGGTTGGTTTCCAATATCTTTAATGCCTGGTTCAGGGAATTGGAATTGCCCTACCATTCTTAAGGTGCCTGCTACTACTTCCGCAGGGCTCTTAATTTTCTCAAATCTAGCATTTTTGAAGAAATCAGAATTGAACATAAATCTCAATACTGCTTTCATGTCATAGTTGGATTCTTCAAAAACATCAATCATGGATTCCAGTGCATCCTCATCTCGTGCTGGCTCTATGGTCCAAGCAGGAACTTGAGGCTCGTCTGCCACGAAGAAGTTGTATAGATGCCTACAGATAAATCTAGATGTAGCTGGTTCTTTCATAATAATATCGATGATGTCTTCACCACCAAAATTACCTGTATGACCTAAGAAAGTCTTATCAGTATCATCATGATCCTCTTCTCGGTATTCAAAACTCCAAGAGAATCTTCCATACGGAAGTCTTGGAACTTTATTTCCAAGCGTCCATCCAGTAAAGGCCCTAGAAGCTTCTCTAACATCAACTTCTGTGTAATTGCTTACACCTAGGCTAAATAACTCGAGCAGCTCTCTGCCCCAGTTTTCGTTTACTGCATCTCTGTGGTTATCATTATTATCTAACCAGAATATCATAGCTGGGTTTCTTGATATTTCTAAGAGCATATCTTTATAACTGCCCATCCCATACTGCCTAAACATATCTATCTGCTCTAGCATTTGGTCGCAGTTATCAACTTTAGAATTCCCTGTTGCAAATACGTGGTGCCAAAATAAGGCCATTTTCTCTTCCAGTGGCCTCTGAGTGGTTACCATATTATACATCCAGTTAGCCTGACCCATCACTGGTACTCCTCCTGGGAGTAAGCTGCCTGGGTGGTATCTTAATAATAGTGCCATGTTTCCAGATGGCTGGTCTTCAGCTGGTGAAACTAATTCTTCTACCGTAGCTTCGTATCCTTTAGCAACTCTTTCCTCTAGTTCTTCTTGAGTTGCACCGAAGCCCGCTCGTCTGATCAGGTGTGCCATAAGGGCAAGTTCGTCTCTGTTCGACATTAGTAGCCTCCTTCAAATATATTAGTTGTTGGTCAACTTTTCCATTACCTGTTATATTAATTTCCTGGCAAATGTATGTCAATAGTTTCGACCTACTTATTTTGCATTCGTTAATAACAGATAATGATTATAAAGAAAGACTAGTTATTCAGAACGGCCCACCGAGTTCCGCTTACTTATTTTAAAGTGATCTCTGAAACCATTCCTCCAGCAGCATGACCAGGGAACGTGCAAATAACCACAAGATTCCCTGATGCAGGAGTCGTCATGGTTAAACTGTCAGTTTCCCCGGGCTTAACTAGCTTTGTATAAGCCAAAACTCTCGAGTCGGAAGGCTTTATCCACTCATTATCAGGTCCTGCGGCTATCGCATCAGCCAAAACAGCATCTTTATCACTAGCATCCACAACTACCCAGTTATGCTCCAGACCCACAGACTCATTCTTGAAA
>MDSV01217560.1_pt1 | contig 47441 bp, 32 predicted proteins | sample 810851 | NCBI WGS metagenome assembly MDSV01 (sample SAMN05326640, study PRJNA326480) | marine metagenome | isolation source: seawater | place: Atlantic Ocean: North East | collected 2012
GCCGTGCAGAAGGTACCCGCGGCGGTACGGGATGCCTCGCTCGGCGTACCACCGCTCGAGCCGCAGGAACGCGCGCGCGGCGTCCACGATCGCGCGCGCGGCGTCGTCTTTCAGAACCACGGACTCGACCGGTCGCGCCGGCCGACGGCCGGCGTCCGCCCACTCGGGGCGAGCGCCGGCGCCGTACGCGAAAAAGCCGGAACCCGCCGAGCCGGCCCCCGCCGCAGCGGCGGCGCCGCGCGCGTCCGGGCCCGCGCCGGTCGCCGCGCGAGGTGCGTGGAGGTCCCCCGCGTACGCGCCCGCGCGCATCGCCGCGGCCGCGGGGGACATGGCGGTGGACGGCATGTACACCTGCGTGTGCCGCCTGGCCGTGCCCCGACCGAGCTCGCGGCCGCGCGCCAGCGCCGCCTTCACGGCGGCGCGCGGGTTCCGGGAAAGCACGCGCAGCCTCAGCGCCGCGCCGCCGCCGAACCCACCACAGCCGTCGACGGCGTCCACGCCGCCCTCCAGCCCACCGAGCCCGTCGTCGAACGCGGACGCGTCCTCGTCCGTCGCGTGCGCGCCGCTCTGCGCGGAGGACGCCAAGCCGACGTGCCCCCTCGCGCCGGAAAGAAGCTGGCCGTACCAGCTGCCTCGCGCGCCGCCGCCGCCCATCGCGCCGAGGGCGCCGCGCCCGTCGAAAGCGGCGGCGGCGGATCCCGCGGCCGAGCCCGCGACGTGCGCGTGACCGGCCCAGACGAGCGCGCCGCCGACGCGCACGCACACGGACTGGTCGCGCGCCAGCATCGGGAGCGTGCGCAGCCCGAGCTCCAGCGGATCGTCCGGGTCGTTCGCCCCCGTGTCCTTCGCCGCGCGCGCCCCGGCGGGGTTCACGACGAGCCGCCTCGAGGCTCTCTGCACGGCGGGCTGGCTGTGCAGCCACCTCAGCGCCGCGTGATACTGCGGCGTGCCCGAAGGGATGTCGTACGTGGTGAACACGCGGTCGTGCGCTATGCGGCGCGCGTGGCGTCCGACCCGCCACGTGAGGTTCGAGAGGAACGACGCCGTCGCCAACGCGAGGGACCCGCCTATGAAATCGTTCGAGAGCTGACGTCTGACGTGCGTCCAGAGACTCAGCGCGAACGCCACCGCGCGGTGCAGCACATCGACGCGCGTGAACGCGGCCGCGCACGACGCGCCGGCCGCGCAGGTCTCCTCCATCGCGACGGGCGCCGTGGTCTGCGGTTGAGTTTCGGAAATCGCGGCGTACTTATTTTTCCGTTCGCCGGTTTTCACTCTACCAGACGCAGGCCGCGCGCCGCGCGCTGCGCCCGCGAGAGAGGCACGCTCGGCTCGGGGATGCGTCTCGCTCGCGCGGCGAGGCTCGCGCTGCTCGTCGCGTGCCTCGTCTCGTCCCTCCCGGAGGCGGACGGCGCGGTGGATCTGTACGACCAATACACCGGCCCGTATGACCACACCCCGCCGAACTCGAGGGACGCCCAGGCGCTCCGTACCGTGCGCGCGGCTCTGGTGGACGACACGGGCGCGCTCGACCGGTGGGAGGGGGATTACCCGTGCGCGCACCCGTGGGAGTTCGTGCGCTGCGTCGGGGGAAACGAGGTGACGCACCTGGAGCTGAGCCGCCTGAACCTCGCGGGGGTGCTGGACCCCGCCGTGGGTGACATCGCGTCCCTCGAAGTGCTGGACGTGTCCTCGAACTTCGTCACCGGCGCGCTTCCCGCGTCGCTCGGGAACCTGACGCGCCTGCGCGTGCTGAACGCGGCGAACAACAGGCTGGAAGGCGCGATTCCTCCGTCGCTCACACGAGCGCCGAGCCTGACGAGCGTTTCCCTGGCGCGGAACCGGTTGACCGGCGCCATCCCCGGCGGCCCGTGGCCGTCGACGCTCGCGTCGCTGGACGCGTCGGACAACCGACTCGCCGGCTCGATACCGCCGGGGCTGGTCGACGGCGCGCCTCCAAAACTCGTGAGTTTGCTCCTGCAGAACAACGCCCTGACCGGCTGGATTCCGTCCGAGCTCGGGGGCTGGACCATGCTGGTGACGCTGAGGCTGCAGGGCAACGCCTTGTACGGCTTCGTGCCGTCGGAGCTCGGGTTTCTGAAACACCTCGAGACGCTGGACCTGTCGCGGAACCTGCTGACGGGAGTCATACCCGAGACCCTCGCGGACTTGCCCGCGCTGAAACAGCTGTACTTGCACAGAAACCAGTTCATCGGGGACACGCCCGCGGCGCTGGTCGCGAGGAACGTCACCGTGTTCTTGAGGTGAAGGCGACGCGAACGCGAGGCGTCCGGAGAGCGCGACGGCGAACGAAACACCCGACTGTCCGTGAAAAAGTTTTCGAACGACGTCCTGACGTCCATCGTCGATTTCGTTCGTTCGACGCGACTTCCTTCCACGTCCACGACACGCCTCGTTATCGTCTCTTCCGACGTACGCCTCGCGGCGCCGCGCGCTCCGAACCGTCACTCCGCGCGCACGCACCAGGCATTCACCCCTGAAGACGCTGACGACGGCGATGCTGCACCGCGCCTCGCTCGTCGTCGTCGCCGCCGTGACCCGCCTTCGCAGGCTCCTGTCCTCGGCGTTGTCGTGGTCACCTCGGCGTGTTTTGGGTTTCGGAAGACGCGCGGGCGGGGGCGCGGCGGAGTCGACGTCCGAGCCGCACGGCGCCGGCGCGTCGGACGCGGACGAGGGGTACGGCCTCGAGCGTTGGGACGCGGAGCTTTACCGCGACCCGCTGGATGCGCCCCAGGCGCGCCTGGTGGCGCTCGGGGCGTGTAGCCAGGAGTCGCGACACAGCACGCAGGTTGTGTTCCGCAACGGGGTCACGGACCCGCCCGCGCGGTGCCGGCTGTTCTGGCTCGACTACCAGGGCAAGCTCGTGCGGTACAAGACGCTCAACCCGGGAGAGACGCACCGCCAGCAGACGTTCGAGACGCACCCGTGGACGTTCACCACCGTCCCCGCGCGGGGCAGTCCCGAGCCGAGGCAAAGACTCGTCGTCGACGGGTCGCCGGTGTTTTTCCCGAGGCGGCCGCGAGGCGCCGACGCGGAAGCCGTCGCTGAGGTGCGGCGTCCACGGCTGCGCCGGTGGACGCACGACGGCCACAGGCACTATCCGGCGTTCTTCAAGCGCGCGTCGCGCGCGTTCCTGCTCACGCACGCCCGGATCCGGCGCGAGCCCCCGTCGGCGGCGTCCCCGCCCCGGCGGTCGCGCAGACTGCTGGAGAAACGACTCGCGCGCGCGGAGGCGACTGTCCCAGACGACGTGGGTCCCGCGTCCGCGGAGGACGACGCGAACGCGGTGTTCCAGCGCGACGACAGGTCCTCGCCCGATTCTATCGGGTCGGCTCTGGAGGATGCCGGACCGGCGGCGCCGCCGACGACCCTCGGCGACTTGCCTCCCGAGCTCGCCGCGCACATCTTGAGCCTCGCCGCGCCCAGGTGCCCGCTGTACCGCGCGGTGGAGGACGCCGTCCTGGAGGCGAACGCGCGCGGCGCCGCCGATGTGGCGCTCGCGATCGACGCGGGAGAAGGCGAGGAGGCGCACTGACCGTCGCCGAAAGCAAAAAAGCACACGCCGCCGCGATGAAACACAAAGACTTCGTCGTACGCCGCGCGTCGCGCGCCCTTCGCGTCGAAAAGTCGGGAAACGCGGCTCCGTCAAAACGCGGGTCCGGGTCCCTCCGCCGCGTCGACGTCGTCCGCGATCATTTCCTCATCCCCCTCCTCCTCGTCGTCGTCCCCGGGCAGACTCTCCCTATTGTCGTACTTCCAGAACCCCGTGTGGTCGCACATGATCTCGATCACGACGTCCGCGCACCCGCAGCGCCGGAGGTCGTCCAGCGTGATGCGCCCAGGCGTCGCCGGCTTGACCATGTCGAAGATCTCGTCGCGCACGTCCAGCATGTTGAGGTCGTAGTTCTCCGGGTCTGACTGCCAGGCGTCGTGCACGCCCTTGAGGAACGTCCAGATCTCCATGTTGGTCAGCACGCCGCGCTCGCGCACGTCCAGCGCGCGGAAGAAGTACGCCAGCGACGCGGGGTGCGTCTTGTTCGACCACGCGAGCGCGAAATCCAGAAACGCGTGGAAGTCCATCTCGTTCGCCGTCTGCGCGCGCCGCCGCTCGATGGCGCGCGCGACGAAGGGGTCAACTCGCGAGCCTCCGGGCGAGGCGCTGGTCGCGAACGCCTCGCGCGCCAGCCGCGCGTTCGCCGGGCCCTTTACGCTGTGCGCCTCGAAGATGCGGTCCGCGAACACCGCCGTCAGACCCTGCACGTCGCACGCGCCCTCGAATCGCGGGTCCACCGTGTAGGCGCGGAACTCCTCGCGAGACAAGCCCCCGGATTCGTCGCGGTCCAAGTCGACGAAGGCGCGCCGCACGCGCCGCGCGGAGGCGAGCGAGAACCAGTTCTTCGCGAGCCTCGGGTCGTCCTCGTCCGCGGCGTGCAGCTCGTTGAAGTCCGCGAGCGCCGTGCCCGCGAGGAGGTCGGAGATGCGACACCGCCCGCGCTTCTTCGGGTCGTGCTCGAAGGCGAACCGACGCGTCGCGATTTCGCAGTAGTGCGGCGCGAAGTCATCCGGGAGCGAGCGCAGCGCCGACATCGTCGACACCGAGCGCCCGACGAACTCGAACAGCTCGGCTAACTCCAGCCACCCGTCCGCGTCCGCGTCGTGGCACCCCAAGTTGATGCGGCTCTGCGTCAGCGCGATGTGCCGCACGACGAACTCCATGAACGCGCGCCCGTCCACGCGCCCGCGCGCGTCCCGTCGGAAACGCCCAAACGCGCGCGCGGAGAAGTAGTGCGCCACGCGGCTAGCGCCGTCGTCCACTCCCGCGACGGCGGTTCCTAAACCCGCTCGCGACGCGTCCAGACGCGCGGCGAACGCGTCTCGCACCTCGAGCAGCTCCTCGTACGACACGCGGTTGTCGTCCGGATCGTCCTCCTGTTGTTCGTCCAAGTCGCGGCGACGCGCCACCACGCCCGCGACGCAGTGCCACAGATCCTCCAGCTCGTCATCCTCGAGCAAGCCCCGCTCCTTGTACTGGAGCGCCACCCTGTGCGCGGTGTCGCGCAGCTCCGCGGCGAGCGGCATCGCCGCCGACTTGGGGCGGAAGAACGTGGGGATCGTCCTTCCCGCGGTCGAGGCGTCCGCCGCGGAGGCGGCGCGCGCGGCGAGCAGTCTCGCCGTCTCTGCCTCCACCTCCGCCTCCAGCGCCTCGGGGGACGGCCGAGCGGGCGTGGACCCCGGACCCGTCGGCTTCCCCCCGCGCGCGGGCGGGAAGGAGCCCGCGAGGTCCGCCGCCCACGGTGCGAGCGCGAGCGCCTCGCGCGAGAGCTTCGGCGAGGCCATCGCGGGCGCGCGTGCGCAACTCGTGTGTCACCGAGTCCGGCGGAATCGGGGGGGTACGAGAGCGGAAAGAAAAAACGGTTCGAGCGGTTTCGAGACGAAAAGCACAATTCGAGAATTACCAAAACTCGCGACTGCGTTCCCACACGGTGAAAACACGTCACTTTTTTGTATCCCGAAGTTCTACACGGGTGTTGTCCGCTATAACACTATCACGTACACCGCCGCGGACGCGGCTCATCTCTCGTCGCGCCGAGCCATCGACGGCACGGTCGCTGAGAGGACACCTTCGCGTCCAGCCTTAACGCGCTCGTCGTGCGCCTCGAGGACCTCCAGCGCGCTTCGTGTCGTGCTTCGGACGCCGCGTCTCCTTCTCGCGCGCCTGCCGCCTCGACCGCGGTCGCAATGGCGAGCGCCGACCCCGAGTCGAACAAGCCGAGGCCCATCAAGAAGCAGCTGAGCTCGGGGAAGCTCCTGTTGGATGACACGGGATGGCTCGCCCCCCTGAACAAGATGGTGTGGAAGTCGCCCAACTTCATGCTGTACGTCATGCTGATCATCGGCACGGTCGTGTACTTCGCCGTGAAGCAAGGGGGCTACTCCACGGGCTCGGTACGTGCGAACTTCGACGCCTCTTCGTCTCGCATTTTGCGCCCGCGAAGTTCTCCGCGCCCTCGTCGGCCCGCGCCTTCGCGGCGGTCCTCTCTTCGTATCCCGCGGACCGAAACGGACGCGATGGACGTCCACGAGCGACGTAGGTCACCGCGTCTCACCCGAACCGTTCGTCGCGCGTGCGCGCGCTGACCCGTTCCCTCTTTCCGTTTCTTCTTTCGCGGCGAAACCGTCCGTCCCCCGTCGCGTACTTCTCAGTTCGTCGGCGCGGCGGTGGTCGAGCTGCTCCTTAGCATGGACAACATCTGCCTGTTCCACCAGATCTTCGAGCACTTCAAGGTGCCCGTGGAAGTGCGCCCCGGGCTGCTGTTCATCGGCACGCCGTTCATGGTGCTGATGCGCTTCCTGCTGTTCTTCTCCATAAAGGGCATCTACGACGCCATCCGGCCGCTCATGTTCGCCATCGGGCTCTTCTGCTGCTACCAGGGCGGCATCGTGCTGTGGATGACCGTCACCGGCCAAGAGGAGGACGACGAGGAGTTCGACGCGGAGAGCTCGGCGGTGGTGATGTGGTTCAAGCGCATGCTGGGCGATAAGCTGGTGACCAAGTACCAGGGGAGCTCGTTTTACATCACGTTGGACGGCGTCGCGCGGTACACGCCTATGTTCCTGGTGTTGATCGCCATCGAGGTGACGGACGTCGCGTTTTGCATCGACGGCGTGTCCACGATCTTCATGGTGGACCACTTCCACGTCTGGACGCTGTTTGTGGGCGATGTCATCTCCGCGTGCGTCGTGCGCGCGCTGTACCCGCAGCTCGCGGGGACGGTGGAGCTCTTCCCCGACCTCAACTACTCCGTCGCCGTCGTGCTGACGCTCGTCGGCCTGGACATGTGCTGCGGCGTGTTCGGCCTGGACTTCCCTCCCGGGTGGCTGGCGCTCTCCATGGCCGTTCTCTTCGCGCTCGGCATGATCTCGTCCGTGCTGCGAGGCGTGTGCCGGGTCGCGGAGCAGGATGACCCGCCCGCCGTCGCGGAGAAGAACGCGGAGAAGACCAAGGCGTACGGCGCGGCGTGAAGGCGCGGCGGACCTTCATCTTTCCCGCGAGGCTTATTACTCGACGCGTAGTATATAACGCGCCATCCTTGTAACACTACCAGATACGTAGCTCTTCGTACGCGAACGATTCGACGACGTCGTCATTCGACCTTCGAGTCGACCTTTCACGAAAACCTTCACGCGCTCGCACCCCTCGGACCTACCCCCACGCCCCCCCCGTCTCGTGCGCCTCGGCGCCGCTTCTGGATTCCTCGAGGAACACTTTGGCGAAGAGCGTCGCGTTGCGCGCGCCCGCGCCTCCCTCGGTGAACACCGCGACGGACGGCGAGAGCTTCCCTTTCGAGCGCAGGCGCTTCAGCCGGCGCAGCCGGCCCAGCACGTCGCACTCGGGGGTCAACAGGCTGGGCTCGACGTCCGCCACCGCGGAGACGTCGATCTTCGGGAACGCGCACCGCAGCGCCGCCGCCGCCGCGCCGGCGCGCGCCGCGTTGTCACCGAGCAGCAGGCGCGGCTGGCCCTGCACGATCTTCACCACGTCCGAGCCGGGGAGCGCGAACCGCAGCGAGACCAGGCTCGCGGCGACGTCGCGCGGGGAAGCCCGCAGCACGTCCGGCTCTTTCCAGCACATTTCCGCGACGTTGCTCTCGGGGAAGAGCGTCTGCAGCCGGAGCAGCGCGCGGGACAGACGCTCGGGGTCGCGATACAACGACGAAAAGTCGTGGTGCGCGTCGCGATCCGCAGTGTCGTCCCGCGGCGCTCCCTGCGCCACGAGACGCGCGCGGTACGCCTCCTCGCGGACGCCCATGGCGAGCCAGAACGCGTCCAGCGCCGCCTCCGCCTCGTCGTACGCGGGCGCGTCGAACGCGTGGTTCTGGTCCCGCACCAGCCGGTCGAACGCGTGCCCGCCAGACCCGCGAACGCGCGTGCGCTTTTCCTCGCCGCGGCGCGCGGGCGACACACGCGCGCGAGGCGCGGACGTGGACGCGGCGAGAGAACGCGCACGGCGCACCGCATCGCCGGGTGTCACCGCCGCTTTTGCGAGACACAGCATCTCTCACCCACGCCTCCTCCGCGCGGCGCCGCGTGGAGTGCGGGTCGGCACAGGGCGACGGCTGACTCGGATCGGCAAATTCGTTCCCGCGGGACACGACATGACACGAGGGCGCAGGAAGGCAGGATTTCCATCGGACATCTTTCTCTAATGTATTTCTTCTACACAGGCGCGATACCGAACGCGTTCGCGCCCCTTCTATTCGACGCGTTCGCGCCCACCACACGCCCACCACACGCTCGACGGCGTCACGCGTCTGTGCATTTCTCACGCGTCCGCGTACCCCTGCCACGCCGCCCGGAACTCCTCGCGGTAGGAAGAGAGCCGCGCCTTGAGGTTGGGCGAGCGCGCCGACGCGTGCGCGGCGACGAGCGACGCGAAGGCACCGACGGCCCACGCGACGGTCGCCAACGCGTTCGTTCGGTACAGCGTATACAGACTGAGCACCCCGAGCGCGGCCACCACGTTTTGCCTTTTGAACCCGCAGACGTGCACCGCCTTGACGCGCGCGTACGGGCGCTTCGGGACGCCGTCGGCGCCGGCGCCGCGGCGCATCCACGCCGCGGCGGGCGGGTAGTGCTTGCGCGCGAACCGCGCCGTCGCCTCGGAGAAGGTCTGCGCGAACGAGTCGTTGGTGATGAGCAGCGAGAAGCACGCCAGCGCGCACGCCAGTAGCGCGTACGGGTTGCGCCAGAACGCCACCACGAAGCTCAGCACCAGGACGCAGAAGTAGTTGGCGCGGTAGTAGTACACGTTGCACTTGGCCCGGCTCAGGAGCTTGGTCTGCGACTTGGGGGGGGAGAACTTGGCGAAGAACTCCGTGAGCGGTCGCGGGCGCGTGTTCCAGTCCACCTCGCGCAGCGCGTCCACGAGCTCGCCGGCAGTGACGTTCGCCCAGTCCATCGCGGCCGCGACGGGGGGCTCGGCGGGGACGCGCGGTGCCGCGAGGGGAAGGCGCGCGCTTCTCGGGAAAAGAAACGACGGGTGCCGAAAGTCCTCTCGGGCTGGGCGATCCGAGAGCCGCGGCGACCGACGCGACGGGCCCGAGGGGTCTTTCCGAGGCCACGCGGCGCGACGGCGGACCCGAGGTGTGCGCGCGCGCCGGTGGCCGGACGCACGTTTCGCGCACGAAAGTGGCCGCGGGAGGACGCTCTTCCTGTTGATGACTCTGACAGGTGGCTCGTTTTCGTGAAGACGTGAACCTCCGAAACGTCAGAAGTCAACGGCTCGGAGACTGGGAGAACTGCTGCGCGTTTTCTTGAAAACGTGACGTTCATCAGCGTATGCGTGACGAGAAAACAAAACGCATCGGACGCGACGCTCGACGGAGGCGTCTACGCCATGCACCCTTCTCGCTACGCGTCACGCGTCGCCGGAGACGCGTCGGAGGTCCACGCCCGAAGTTCCGAAGACACCGTGGCGATCTTCGCCACGAGCTCGACGCACTCGGCGAACCGCCGCCGCGCGCGCCGCAGCGACGGCGGCGGCATCGCGCCGAACCACGCGAGCGGCGAACGAGGAGGCTCCGCGCGTCGCTCGTTCGCGTCGGCGACGCCGAAGCTCGACGCGCTCACGCAAGCTTTGTCGTTCGTCGCGCGCGCCTCCGCTTCCTGCGGTGTTGCCGACGCGGTGGTCAGCCTTCGGCGCAGACCGCCTCCGTCACCGGAGACGGCTTCGTCTCTTCGCTCGGCGGCGGAGGTTCCCGCGCGCGGCGAAACGCCGGACGTCGCCACCGCGAATCGACGGTGGAGCGCGTTCGACGCGAACGCCGCGTCGGCTGCGCTCTCCGAACGAACCGGGCTGGCTTCACCGCGCGGCATGCCCCCCACCGGCGCGTTTTCGGGCACGACCGTCACGACCCGCGTCGTCGCGCGCGTGGTCATGTCGTACTGCGTGCGGGAGACAGGCCGGGAGTACCGCGCGGCGGCGAGGTCGAAGCACCCCTGCTTCATGCGCGCCCCGAGCTCGAGCTTCAGCGCCACGAGCTCCTCGGTGAGCTCGAGTACGCGCACCAACGCGCGCTCCCGCGCCGCGCGCGGGTCCTCCGCCTCGCGGCTCATCTCGCGCGCATCAAAAGACGTCGCCGGTCTCGAACCCGCGCGCGCGGCTCTGGTGACACGCGGTGTCGAGCGCCAACCGAGCGCCTTCCAGGCGGGCACATCTCGAAACTGGCGCCGATTTCGGAATCTCGCGCGGAACGCCGCCAGGTGGCGAAAAGGGCGGTCAGATCTGCGCGTGACCCAGTCCCTTCGGCGCTTGGTGGGTCTCAGACGCACGCCGCGATGGAGCGGGTGCGTTCGAGCATGCGTTCCGGGCTGAGGATCGTGGGTAACGCCGCGGTGGGGGTCGGTGCCGGGTCCGTGGCGCTCGTGTCCACGGCGCTTCCCGAGTCCGGAGGCGCCGTCGACCTCATCGCGGTGCGGCAGCCCGACGGCACCCTGCGGTGCTCGCCGTGGCACGTGCGCTTCGGGAAGTACCAGGGCCTGCTGCGCGCGCGGGAGAAGCTCGTGACCATCACGGTCAACGACGAGCTCGTTCCCGAGCTCGCCATGCGGCTGGGGCGCAGCGGCGTTGCGTACTTCGTCGAGCACGCCCCGCACGACGGCGCGGGAGCCGCCGAGCCGAACGCGTCGGGGGCGAACGAGACGCCGAAGGACGGAGACGCGAACGGCGCGTTGGACGATTCCCTGGCGCCCGATCCGGACGACGATTCCGAAGAAGACCCAGAGGAAACATCCGACGACGCTTTCGACGCGAGCGTCGACGCGAGCGTTCTGGACGAGCGGGAACCGCGCGACGAGGAGAGCGCGGCGAGCGGGGACGTCGAGGCGGTGTCCGTCGCCGTCGCGCGGCTGAGCGCCGCCGAACGCCTCGCCTTCGCCGACCGCGGATGCGACTCAGACGTCGCCGTCGAGCGCCTCGCGCGTCATAGACACCAGGCGCTCGTGGCACCGAGCGGCAGCGCGAGCGACGACGGGGGCGTCGCCGGCGGGTTCGAGGAGCGGCGCCGGGAGGAAAACGGCGACGCGCCGTCCGCGTCGCGCGACGACGAGTGCCTCGCGCGATCGCGGAGCTGCGGCGACTTTTTGTCGGCGACGAACGAGGCGGGCGAGATGGCGGCCGCGCGCCGAGACGCGCTCAGACGCCTGGCGACGGAGGCCATCTTCGACGCCGACGCGGGCGGTGCGAGGAGGCGACCGCGACGCGCGCGCCGCATAAAAAAACGGTTCACGCTGCGCGCGGCGGAGCGCGACGCGCTGCGGTCGCGGCTGCGCCCCGGGAAAAACGTCGTCGCGTTTTCGTTCGCGTCGTCGATCTGGGGGAAGCAGACGGTCAAGGCGCACCTGTACTTGTGGAGCTGGCAGGCCAAGATCGTAATTTCTGACGTGGACGGCACGATCACGAAGAGCGACGTCATCGGACACCTCGCGCCGATGGTCGGCAAGGACTGGAACCACGCGGGGATCGCTTCGCTGTATAACCGCATCCGCGATAACGGGTTCGAGCTGATGTTTCTGTCGTCGCGCGCGGTGTCGCAGAGCGCGGGGACGCGGCGGTACCTGGAGAAGCTCACGCAGGACGGTGAGACGCTGACGCACGGCCCTGTGCTGCTGGCGCCGGATTCCATCTCCGCGGCGTTGTACCGCGAAGTCGTGATCCGACAGCCGCAGGTGTTCAAGATGGGCTGCCTGAACGCGATTCGCTCGTTGTTTCCCTCCGCCGCGGAGAAGGAAGACGCTTCCTCGGAGGCGCGTAACGAGTCGCCGTTCTACGCCGGGTTCGGGAACCGCGAGACGGACGCTGCGAGCTACGCGAGCGTGGGCGTGCCTCCCGGGCGGATCTTCACCATCAACCCGAAGTCGGAGGTTGTCGCGGAGACCACGAAGGCGACGCGGCGGTGGGACCTGGCGGAGATGATCTCCATGGCGAATGAGATGTTCCCGCCGGAAGCCGCGGGAGGAGGCGCGGGCTGGGCGGACGACGCGCCGGGGGACGGGTCTCTGATCGATGGCGTGCCCATCGACGACGCGTTCATAGACTCGAACTACTGGGGACGGGGGTCGATGGACCTGCCGGAGGGGGAGGCGTTGCCGTGAAGATGAGCGCGAACCCGGGTTCCTTTTACTAGAAAAAATTCTGTCGAAAAATAGAGATCGTCGAGATCCAAAAGCTTCCGAGCCACGACTCGGCTGTCTCGCTCTCGCTCGGTCTCCGCCCGCGCGCGGACGAACAGTCGCACACTTCATCCGCGCGAGCGCCTGTCCCGCGCGGTTCGCTTTCGCCGCCTCGCCCCCGCACGCGCGCGATCGCCCACGCGGCCCTTCCCGTGTGACCATGGGGTCCCTGCTTCCGGGCTGGGACGCGTCCGCGGAGGCGCCAACCCCCACGCGGCGGTGGTCCGACACCGTCCGCCGTCAAGACCTCGAGACCCTGAGACGAGAGGAGCAGCGCCACCGCGAGGCACGCGTGCGCCTCTCCGCCGCCGCCGCCGCGCGCGCGGGCGCCGCGCACGCGTCTTCCCCCGAACCGCCCGAACCGCCCGGGAGCGTGGTCGCCTCGCGTGGGCGGGAGGACACCGAAGCGTCGGGCGCGACGGAGGACTTGCTCCGGGAGATGCGCCTCGGGGCGTGGCACCGCCTGCTCTCCGACGCGCGCCGCGGTGTCGAGCCCGACCCCGGCGACGGCGAGATCTCCGTGGATAGCGCCGTGGTCTCCGGCGTCGCCGCGACCCTCGCGGACCCGGCGCGCGATTTCTTTCCCGGGGAAGACTACTCGGCGACGTTTGGTTTCCCCTCGACGACGCGCGCGCTCGACGCGCTCGCGCTCGAACGAAGCGGCGGTCGCTTCCCGCGCGGCGACGCCCGAGACGGCGCCGAGCCCGGCGCGGCGGGGGACGCCGCGAGGCGCCTCTTCGCGCCCGCGCGCGAGGAAAAGGCGAAAGAAAAAGAGACGTCGCGGCGCGTGCGCGTGCGTCTCGAGGTGGTGGAGGACGACGAAGACGGCGGGAAAAAAGAAGAAGGGACACCCGCGGGCGCCGCGGGCGCCGACCGCGAGAGCTTCGTGCGCGTCGTCGAGGAGGCGAGGCGGCGGCGCGCGGCGGCGGCGGCGGCGGCGGCCCCGCCGCGTCCCTCGGGGTGGTGGGATCGAACGGAGAGCGCGCACTTGAACAGGGACGTGAGCAGGGAGGCTTAGTCAGAGTTCGATTCGGAGTCGCGCGCGCGGGAAGAGAGACACGCAACGTCGAGCGTTCGTTGTGAAGTGGGAATTCTTTTTTTCATCATTTTCGCCGGTGGGTCGCCGGCGCTCGCCGCGATCTCCCTGACGAGATCAGTGCGCGGACGGGGCGCTCGGAAAAGGTATATGAGGTGAGGGAAGGATCTCGCGGTGGTCCACACGCAGGCGCGCATCCCTCAGTCCCGCCATGGCCGAGAGCGAGATTCGCCAGCGTGGCCCCGGCCGTGACTTGAACGCCGCGCGCGCGGCGTTCGACGTCGGGGACGTGGACGCCTCCCGCCAGGCGCACGAGGCGAAGATTCACAGCACAGAACAGCACGCCGGGTGCGTATTTCGCCAACGCGTCGCCTCGCCGCTCGCGCGCGTCTCGAGCGCCTCCCCCCTTCTCGACTCCATCTGACCGAGCGTCCCGTCACTTTCCCTGCCACCGCGAACGCGCAGCGAGTCCGGGAAGTACGTCAAGAGCCTCGTTTTCGGCGGGCTGGACGGCATCATCACCACGTTCGCGGTGGTCGCCGCGTCCGTGGGGGGCAGCCTGAACACGGACGTGATCCTGCTCATGGGCTTCGCCAACCTCATCGCGGACGGCCTGTCCATGGGCTTCGGCGACTACCTGTCGAGCCAGGCGGAGTTCGAGTACACGCGCGCGGAGCACAAGCGCGAGAAGTGGGAGCTGGACAACTACCCCGAGGGCGAGAAGCAGGAGATGGTGGAGCTCTACATCAAGCGCGGCATGACGCAGGCGGATGCCGAGAGCGTCATCGAGGTGATGAGCAAGTACAAAAACTTTTTCCTGGACGTGATGATGGTCGAGGAGCTCGGGCTCATGCCCCCCGACGAGAGCGACTCCCCGGCGAAGAACGGACTCGTCACCTTCCTCGCGTTCGTGCTCTTCGGGTTCATCCCCCTCACGTCGTACGTCCTGGCGGGAGCCACCGGCGCGTCCGATGCCGCCAACTTCGTCGCCGCCTGCGTGCTCACCGCCTTTACCATGCTGGCGCTCGGCGCGTCCAAGGCGCGCTTCACCAACCAGAGCATGCTCAAGAGCGCGCTGCTGATGCTGCTCAACGGAGGCATGGCCGCGGTGGCGGCGTATTTGGTGAGTTGGGGAATCGCGGAGGCGCTGGGCGGGGTCAGCGCGACGTAGGACGAGACGCGCGGCGGCGAGCAGAGACTTTGTTACGTTCGGCGATTCGATTCTCCTCGTCCACCGTCGCTTCTCGTCTCGCACTCACGATTCGTAGACGCACGTGGAATACGATGACTAAATCTACCGACGGCGCGCGCCCCGCTCCTCGTTCGATTCCGTCACGTCCGGACGCATCGCGGGTCGAGGTCGTCCGGCGCGAACCTCGCGACGAAAGCGGCGAGCTGCCGCTTGGCGATGGCCGGGTTCTCGGCGGCCAGGTCGTACATGGACCCGGCGTTTCGCAACGCGCTCTCGAGCTGCGCCACCGCCGTGGGGCGCGTCACCAGCGCGTGCTCGAGCGTGTCGATCGCGCCTCGCAGGTCGCACGTGTATACCGCCGCCGCCACGCAGTTGTTCGCGGCGACCGCGTCGGAGGCTGGCGCCGACGCCGCCGCCGCCGCGAAGCGGCGCCGCGCGCCCGCATAGTCCTTCTTGGCCATCGCCAGCGTCCCGGCGTCCAGGTCGCACCGCGCGGACACGTCCGCCGCGACGGGCGCGCCGCGCGCGGCGGCGCGCTCGACCGCATCCGCGGAGGCCACGAAGCACATCCCCGCGCCCTCCACGTCGCCGAGGAGCAGGTGCACGCGGCCCGCCAGGGAAAGGAGGGTCGGGTCCGGCGTGTCCGCCGGGCGCCGCCGCGCCAGCCAGTCCAGGCGCGCCAGCGCGGCGAGGAAGTCGCCCTCGCGCACGTGCGCGTTCACCGCCGAGTGCAACGCCGCGTCGCGGCGACGACGCCACGTGCGTGCCGCGTGCGCGTCGCCGCGCGCACTCGTCGTCGCGAGCTCGGCCTCGCACCGCTCAGCCAGCGCGTAGCTCGCGTCAGAAGAGGAGGCTCGGTATCCAGCGGACGCGGCGGCGGGGCGCGCCACGTCGCCGCGGCTGTCCTCCGCCGCCGCCAGGTTGGGCAGCTCCGCCTGGAGCACGCGCAGGGCGTAGGGGGTGGCGCACGCGCCTCCCGGTGCGGTGTTGTACCTGGAGTCGTCCAGGTCGCCGAGCGCAGCCAGCGCATCCGTGGCCTCCGCGTACCGCCGGAGCTTCGCGAGCGCGACCGCCTGGAACGTCTTCAGGCACAGCCAAGCCGGCGAGTTCGTCGCGGGCCGCGCGCCGTTCCCGCCGACGTCCGCGGGGGCCTGCAGCGCGGCGGTTGCCTTCTCCAGCGTCGCGCGCCACGCGCCCTGACGCGCCAGCGCGTGCAGCGCCTGCACGTCGCCGAGCGCGACCGTCTCGGGATGGATCTTCGCGAACGAAGTCGCCGGCTGCGCCGCCTGCAGCACCGCCGCCGGGCGCCACGCCGGTTGTCGCGGCGGCGCCGGCGGCGCCGCGGGAACCGAGGGGCGCGCGGGGACGCCGCCGGAGGGATCGATGGGGACGTGACCGTCCCCGTCCGGAACGCCGCCAATGGGGAGTCCTCCACCGAACACGTTCGTCGGCGGCGCCGGCGAAAAAGCGAACGCCGGCGGCGCGGGGACGGGTCCACTCGATCCCGGGGTGGGGATGAGGCGCGACGCGGGCGGTGCCGCGGGGGGCGGGGCCATCATGGGAGGCGGCGGTGCCGCATCCGGGCCCGGTGCGCGCGGTGCGGCACTGGCGGTCGCCGAGGAGTACTCCGGCGAGAACGCCGGTGCGAACGCGGGGGCGAACGCGGGGAGGGGGGCGGCCACGCCCGGAGGCGGACTCGGTGCCGTGCCTTGGTGCACAGGCTGAAGAGGCGGGGGACCCACCGGCGCGCCGGGAGGAGCGCCGGGAGGCTGCGCCGTCCGCGGCGGGGGAGGTCGCTGCGGCGCTCCTCCCCCGATCGTCGGCGGACGACCCGCGAGAGGTGGGCCTGACCCTTCCATCGCGCGCCCGCGCTCCGCGATCTGAGGAGCGACGGTTTCCTTCGTCTGACTGTACCGTCGCGCGTTCGGGTCTTCGAGAAGAGCGGTTTCGCGGCGAGCGCGCACTTTTCAGGGGCGCGGGCCCGACGAAGTTCGGGGCGGCGAGCTCTCAGCCGCGGTGCGCCCGTCATGGCGTCCCGTGAGACGCCGCGCGTTCCCGCGCGCGATGGCCGGGACGCGGCGCGCGCGACCGTGGACGAGCTGAACCGCCTTCTGGCGTCGTACGCGGATTCGCCCCGCATGCAGAACGTGCGTTGCCGGGACGTCGTGCCGGACGGCACGAACCGAGAGCACACTGGCGTGAGCCTGGAGCACGCGCACGGCATCGCGCTCTCCATGTGCCGCGACGGGTTCGACGCGCGCCACGAGACGCCCGTCGTGGTGCGCACGAGCGCCGCAGAGCTCTTCGCCTCGGACGCGTACAGACGCTGGGTGCGGTTCTGCGACGAAAACCGCGCGGCGACCCCGCCCCCCCCGGACGCGTTTGCTTCGCGCGCGGCGTCGCCGTCGCGCGCGTTTTACACCACACTCGGGAGCTCGCACCTGAACGTGGCGCTGCGGCTGGTGGAGATGGACACGCCGAGCGTGTTCGGGGCGGACGTGCGGCTGGGCGAGGCGCTGGAACGGGACGCGCGGCTTCGGCGCGCCGCCGAAACCGGCTTGCGCTCCGTCGTGCTGCGCCCCGACACGCCGACGGCGTCGCGAAAGCGGATCTCGCTCCTGCTGAACCGGGCCGCGCTGGACGGGTTCGTCGTGCGCGCGGAGGACGGCGTCGCCGCGCTCGACGACGCGGCGCTCGACGACGCCGGCGCGAACGCGCGTGGAAGCCCGTCTCGCGACGAACCCGGGGCTTCCGAAGCCAGCGGCGGCTTGTCGCTGTTCCAGTCGCTGTCGCGCACGCTGGACGCCGAGGAGCTGAGCTCGCTCGTGCGCATCAAGCACGGCATAGACCTCGAGCGATCGCAGAAGGGGTACGCGGACGTTTCGAGGTCCAGGGACGAGGACGAGGCGCGGGAGCGGGAGGGGGAGCGGGAGCGGGAGCGGGAGCGGGATCCCCCCTCGGGGACGCGGAGTCGCGCGAGGCTGTGACGCGGGCGCGGGGACCGGTTTCGGCGGCGTGTTTGGTGCGTTTTGGATTTTGGGATGCGAAAAGGCTTCGACGCGCCGAGCGCCGACGCTTCGGTTTGGATGGAGATCCGATCGCTGTGTGCCTTTTTAGTCGGTAAAATCTGAGAAAATGGTGGTTTCCGATTGGCGGAGAGAGAGCCAGCTTGTCGAAACTCAAGAACTCGCGCGCGGATCTTGAGGCAACCGGGACACGGTGCGCAGTGCGAATCATAACTAAGTACACCATGGCTGCTATCGCCTCCATCCCCACCGTCCGCGCGACCGCCGCCCCCAAGGTGGCCGTCCGCCGCACCTCCGTGCGCGCGGCCGCCTCCGGCCTCCGCACCCAGTTCGGCTCCTCCACCAAGGCGTTCGCCCCCCTCGGGTGCGTTTCCCGGCGACCGAACATTCACGGCGTGGCGCGCGAGTCTCGCGAGCGACGTTTTTCGATGCCTGTGCGCGCCCGGCGCGCGACGCGCGCGCGACGAGAGCTGCCGGTCGGAACGCGCGAGGCGGCGAACAGCGCGGTGACATATCGACTGCGCGACTCGTGATCGACGCGCGCCTTCGCCTGGGTCGGTCGACGGACCGCGCGCCGATCCCGTCGCGCCTCGCCGAGCGCGATCTGCTAGGGCTCTCCCTGACTGTTTGTGCTGTGGATAGGGATGGGTGCCTCCGGGCGCCAACGGGCGGGTCCAAACGCGCCGCGCGACGAGAACGTGTGCGCGCGCGCGCGTGCCCGGGCGTGTACCTTCCACACGGTGACTCTCAGCGGCCGCGCGGTGTGGCGTGGCGCGCGGCGCGCCCGCGTCATCCGCGGGCGCGCGCGTGACGTCACCCCCCGATCGGGCGAGCTTACGTCACGCGGCACCGCGCGACGGAGCCACGTTCGGCGTTTTGGATATTTTTTTTCCGCTCGACGACGCGACGTGCGTGAGACTGACGTTCGCTCTCTCCACGTCACACCGCGAATGTGCCGCTTCCTCTGTTCCACTCGAATCGCAGCGTGACCGCCCCTAAGGCGCGCGGCAACCTCCAGGTTGTGGCTGGCGTGACCAAGAAGCCCGACCTGTCGGATCCCGTGCTCCGCGCGAAGCTCGCGAAGGGCATGGGCCACAACTACTACGGCGAGCCCGCGTGGCCCAACGACCTGCTGTACATCTTCCCCGTGGTGATCCTCGGCACCATCGCGTGCTGCGTCGGCCTCGCGGTGATGGAGCCCACCCAGCTCGGTGAGCCCGCGGACCCCTTCGCCACCCCCCTGGAGATCCTGCCCGAGTGGTACTTCTTCCCCACCTTCAACGCGCTTCGCGTCATCCCCAACAAGCTGCTGGGCGTGCTCTCGATGGCGGCGGTCCCCCTCGGCCTCATCACCGTGCCTTTCCTGGAGTCCATCAACAAGTTCCAGAACCCCTTCCGCCGCCCTGTCGCCACCTCCGTGTTCCTCATCGGCACCTTCTACGCCATCTGGATGGGTATCGGCGCCGCCATGCCCATTGACAAGGCCATCACCCTCGGCGTCTTCTAATCGCCCGACGGGTCGTGCTTGCGTCGCTTGAGGTGCTTTTCGATTGCAAAAACGTCGGCGGCGATGGCGTCTGCGCGCGACGACGCCGCCGAGTGTAAGTGAGGGCGGGAACCGCCCGCGTGGCGGAGAGCGACACGTGGTAGATGGACGCTGTTGTGACTCTCCTGATTTTTTCCGTTCACAGATACCGAAAACAAAAAACGCCTCGTCTCCTCCTTCGCCACTCCCGAGGCCGCAGGCTCCCCCGCGCGCATTCCTCGGCGCTCGCGGCTCGGACAGCGACCGCTCAGACGACGACCGCGGAGCATGCCTCGTCGCGCGGCTTCCCCCGGCGCCGCCGCTGACCTCGAGGACGCGCCTGTCGAGCCCACGTTGGCCGCCGGTCACGCTCGTTGGCCCGAGGAGACGGCCGCTTTCGCGCGCGGGTTTGACCGAGACGCGCTCCGCGTGGTGTCGTGGAACCTCCAGCTCCTTCCGGGCGCGTTCGCCGGCCAGGGCGGCTGCCCCGCGAGCCTCGAGCGCCGCGCGAAGCGCATCGTCGACAACGTGCTGGCGCTCGCACGCGCGACGCGCGTGGACGTCGTGGCGTTCCAGGAGGTTTGGCACGAGGGCGCGGCGCGCGCGCTGCGCGCCGGTCTGCGGGCGCTCTTCCCGCACCAGCACCGCCCCGCGGCGTACTGCGGTCTGCTCACGGTGACCCGCGCCGAGCTCCCGCACGCGCACGCGCGCTTCGCGCCGTTCCGGAACACCGCGGGCGTCGAGGGGTGGTGGTTCACCAAGGGCGTCGCCGCCGTCGTCGTCGGGGCGGCGGAGGGGGAGACCCGCGAAACCCGCGAAACCCACGAGACCCGCGAGACCTGCGAGCGCCGCGAGCGCCGCGACCGTCCCTTCGCGGTGTTCAACGCGCACACGCAGTCCGATTTCTGGACCAGCGGCGAGACGACGCGCGCGTCGCAGATGCTGCAGACTCGCGCGTTGCTGGACGAGATGGACCGCTGGCCGACGCTCGACTCGCGCGGCGGCGCCCGTTCGATGACCAAACTCCTGGTCGGCGACTTGAACGTCGCCGCCGGGTCCGAGGAGTGTCGCGCGGCGACGCGCGCGCTCGGCGACCCGACGGACCTCCTCGCCGCGCGCGACGCGGGCGCGGACGAGACGTGCACGTTCCCGATCGGCGCGTACAGACCGACGACGTTCGAGTCGTTCCCTCTGTGCCTGATGGGCTCGGAATCGTTCGGGGCGTACGTCGCGAAGACGCCGACGCGGCGGCTGGATCACGCGTTGCGGTTTCCCGGCGCCGGCGAACGCGAGGGAACCGAGGGAACCCCGTCGGCGGCGATCGTGCTCGCGGGGCTCGCGCGCGGCGAAGACGGCGCGCCGCTGAGCGACCACGCGCCCGTCTTCGCGGTCGTGCAGAGGTAGAAAATCGAGCACCCGTAGGTGGTGGAAACGTTTGACGCGTCGTCGCGCGTTAGGCGCGAAACGAGACGCGCGTCGCGTCGCTCTCGTCGCGCGTCGTAACGTTTGGTCTTTTCACGCAAGTCTCTTCGAAAGTCTTCGAAAGTCTCTCGCTCTCTTTCGGGTCGCGCTCTTTCGTCTCGTCGCGGAAAGCGGTTTGCGTAGGCGATGTTGGTCGAAACGAGAAAACGCAGCGTCTCTCCGTCGTCATCGTCACGGTCGGTTCGCGTCCTTTCACGCCGCCGCGCCCCCGTGCTCGCGCTCGCGCGCGCGCTTGCGCGCGTCCGCCGCGGCGACCAGGTGGTACGCCTCGCCCGCGTGGTGCAGCGCGGCGGCGTCTTTGCTGGGCGCGTCGGCGATCTGCTCCACCGACTCCAGCGCAATCTGCGGGACGTGCTTTTTGTGGTACATGAACGCCTTGCCCGTGACGTACGCGTAATTGCGCCCGCCGCGCGCGTACCGCCGCTCCACGAGCGCCTTGATCTTCTCGGACGCCTCCGAGTACGCGTGGTCCATCCACAGGTTGAACGGGTGCTTCTCCGTGCCGGCGCGAACCACCGCGCCGGTCCGAACGCCGCCGTCCGCGCCGGCGTAGGACACGTTCCGCATGATGCCGAGGATCATGAACGGGTCCTTGGGCTGGAGGTCCACGAAGACCGTCACGACGCGTCCCTGGCTCGCCGCCTCGAGCAGCTCGTCGTGGTGCACGCGGGGCACCAGCACGTGGCGCGCGACGCCCTCGCGTTGCCACCGGCGGAAATCCTCCACTATGCCCTCGCGGGTTTGCCACCACGGCAGGAGCTGCTGGTAGTTGCGCACGTAGTCGCTCACGGGCACGGAGCGCTCACCGACGGCGGCGGTGATGCCCCACAGCCCGCGCTCGTCCGCCATCGCCAGGCGCTCGGCCTCGAGGAAGTCCGCGTGGTACAGCCGGCTCCGGCCGTACTTCACGAAGTAAGGCGAGCGACCCGCTCTGACGACGGCTAAAGACAGGTTCTCGCCGGCGGGGCGGCCGCCGACGTGCACGTAGGCCAGCACGCGTCCGTAGTTCTCCTGGTTGTGCCTGCGGCAGCCCACGATGGTGTCCTCGACGGTGTCGAACTCGACGTCGAGCGTGACCTTCTGGTCTCGGTGCGGGCGGCCGTCGTGAGAAACTCCGAGGTGCTCCTTCAACCACTCGAAGCTCTCGCGTCCGCCGTACGTCACGGGCTTGTAGTGCCGGGAGTTCCCCCGCGGGATCTGGCACTCCTCCGTGTCCACGCACATCAGCCGCACGGTGACTTCCTCCCAGCTCTCTTCCTTGTCCGCGATGGAGTGCTCGGCGCCCACGCTCGTGGGCGCCGCGCGCCAGCCGCCTTGCGGCCGGGGGGTCCAGCCCAGGGGGTTCAGCAGGACCTTGAGCGTCTTGCCGTCTACGACGGTCTTCAGGACGCAGCTGCGCACGATGGCGCCCCGGAAGAGGTCGGGCTTGGGCTTGAAAGGGGAGGGGTGCGCGGGAGAGGACATTGTCGAGAGCGGCGGGACCGGGAGAGGACTCGGCGGGCGCGTCCGCGGTTGTGTCGCGACCGAGAAAAGAAGGTGTCGTGGCTTTCGTGAAGCTCGGTTTCTCGGACGCGGCGAAGAGCCTGGTAAATACGCCGTGACACAAAACGCCGCCCGTCTAAAACAGCGCGACGCCGAGCGCCAGCGCCAGCACGGGCACGGAGATGTTATCGTCCAGCATCCCCGTGACTGGAAGTGACTCTGCCGCCGTGCACGCGGCGGCTATGAGCGCCATCCGCGCGCACGCCGCGGACGCGTCCACCTCCACGTACCCGCAGGCGTGAAACAGCCACACGTAGAAGAGTGAACACCCGAACCCGCCGAAGAACATCGCCGCGCTCCCCGCGAAGCTCTTGCTCGCATTCCAGGGCAGCGCGTTCCCTTCGCCCAGCCGTCTGCCGACGATGTCCGCGAGCCCGTCCCCGCCGCACATCAGCGACAGCGCGGTGATCCCCGCCGGGCTCGTGCGCCAGAAACACGCGGTGACGGTGAGCAGCACCAGCGTGTATATGAACGGCCCGCCGAGCAGCTCGCGCTTGTCGCCCTCGCGCGAGACGGCGCGCACGGCGTTTTCGTTCGCCACCACCCCGGAGCCGATGGCGAACAGCCGCACCGCCTGCAGCGCCGGCACGAGCGCGGCGAAGAGCTGCGACGAGGTCGCACCGCCGAACAGAGGCCACGTCAGCATGAAGAACGGCCCCGACGTCGTGTGGATCACCTTGCGGCTCAGCTTGCGTTCCAGCACCTCTCTCGACGCGAGCACGTCGAACAGCTTCACCCACAGGTACGCCGCGACCGCCGCGCCGAGCGCCGCGCCGGCGTCGCGCGCCGCGGAGTCGCCCAGCGCGGCGTCCAGCGCATCGACAACGCCGGCCGCGCGGGGGAGAGGCGGACCCTGTCGGCCCGATGGCGCGAACGAAAACGCAGAGTCGGACGGCGCCGATTGCCGTCGGGGGGCGAGCGCCACGCCGACCGCGGCGACCACCATCGTGCGCCCGCGCGACGCGGAGACGCAGCGGCGCGGCGTGTGCGTGCTGAGCCGCGCGGTACCGACCGCCACGGGAGGATGACGCGACGCGAGCGACGCGACTGCCATCGCGCACGCGCGCGCTGGAGAGTGCGGACGGACTGACCGCGTTTGCCCTTGAGCCAAGTCGGATGACGCTCGCTGAGCTGGCGATGTCGGGACGGCACCGGCCGAGAAGAGTTTCGCGTTCGTTCGCGTGCACTTCGCCCCGCGCGCGACGACGCCGACCGACGTCCGCCGACCGCCATGGGGGTCGCCTCTTCCGTCCTGATGGCGAAGATCGACGCGTCGGACTCCTCGAGCGTGGACGAAGCGGAGTGCCGCCTGCTCGTCGGCGACGCGTTCGACGCGGAGATGTGGCGTTCGGCGCCGAAGGACGACGCAGGGAGAGTGACGAAGCGAACCTTGCTCCAGCACCTGGGCTGGCCCTCGGAGGTGTTCGACGGCAGGTCCGGAACGCGCGAAGAGGCGAGGGCGGTGAACGACGCCGCCGAGACCGCCGCGCGGGGCACGCCGCACTTTTACGAGCTCTCCCCCGACGCCGCGCGCGACGCGAGACGCGCGAGTTACGTGCACAGCGCCGTTCGAGAAGATTTCGAGGTGTCCGACGCGGGCGACGACGAGACGCGCGCGATTTCGTTCGCGGCGTGGCGACCGCGCGAGACGACGAGCGGCGACGCGCGCGAAACCGTCGCATCGCCGCTGGTGAAGCCACGCGCCTTGTATCTTCTTTTCCACGGCGGCGGTTGGGTCTTCGGGGACGCCAGAGGCTTGAACGACGAGCGGCTCGAACGCATGGCGAACGAGTTGCGCGTCGTCGTCGTCGTCCCCGACTACCGCAAAGCGCCGGAACACGGCTTCCCGAAGCCTCTGGACGATTGCGAGGCGGCGGCGGCGTGGTGCGAGAAGCGCGCGCGTTCGCACTTCGGCCTCGACGAGTCGGCGCCGCTGCTCATCGGCGGCGAGAGCGCAGGCGGGAACCTCTGCGCCGCGACTCTGCTGAGGCGGAGCGCGAAGGCGAGGGCGAAGGCTTTTCTTCCGACCCAACCGAAAACCGAAAGCCGGAGACCCGAAAACCGAAACACGAAGTGGGCCTTCGCAAACCTGGTGTACGGCATCTACGACGTCGCCGGGACACCGAGCGCGCGGCGGTTCGGCGACCGACGCCTGGTGGAGACGTCGGAGGACTTGCGTTATTTCGCGGACTGTTACTGCCCAGACGTCGCGTCGCGAACGGAACCCGAAGTCAGCCCGCTGTTCGGAGACGTCGCGCGCCTCCCGCCGGCGGCGTTTGTCGTCGGGACGGAGGACGCGCTCGTGGACGACACCGTCTTGATGTTTGAGAAGTGGCGCGCCGCCGGGAACGAAGCCACGCTCGACGTATGGCCCGAGGGGCCGCACGGCGTGGGGCACTTTGGCGTCCACGCCACCACGAAGCTGGGCATGGCGTGCCGGGCGAAAGTGCACGAGAGAATAGGCGCGTTCCTCGACGCGTACCGGGACGCGTAAACGCGTCCCGGTACGCGCGTCCTCAGGTCGTCCAGTTTTTTTAGCGACACTATCGAACGTACCCGTAGCTACTATACTTCGTCACGCGAAAACGACTCCGCCTCGATATCCGCCGCGTCTCCGTCTCCGCGTCTCCTGCGACTGGGCAAAAACGCGCGTTCACGTCGCGACCGTCTTGCTCGGCGGCGGCGACGTCGCGGAGGACGGCAGCGCGCACACGAAGGAGACGAGTCGTTTCCGCGCGCGCCGCGGATTTTCCGATTCCGTCTGCTCCGTCCAGACGTCCAGATCCATCGCCGACGCGAGCGGCGCGTCCGGGACGCCGCCCTCCGCATCGCCCGCGCACCGTCGCCAGTGCTCCGGGACCTCCCTTGCCTCACCAGCGGCGCACGAGTCGCCGCGCCGCCGCAGCGTCTCCGCGGTGTCGCACGTCGCCGTCGGGTCGAACGCGAACAGGTCGCGCAGCTCCTCTTTGGAGAAGGCGTTCGGGTTGCCGCCGAGTTTCGGCGGCGAATCATCCGTCCCCGCGACGTCCCGCCTCGACGCGGCGTCGCCGCTCGACGCGCCCGCGGACGCGCTGACGTACCCCACGGCCTTTGCCACGGAGCCCTTCAGGATCTGCCGCTGGAACACGCGCTCCTCCACCGTCCCGGTGCTGAGCAGGCGGTAGATGGTGACCGGCTTGCGCTGGCCCTCGCGCCAGACGCGCGCGAGCGCCTGCAGGTCGTTGGCGGGGTTCCAGTCCGAGTCGAACAGCACCAGCCGGTTCGCGCCCACCAGGTTCAGGCCGACGCCGCCCGCCTTGGTGCTGAGCAGGAACACGTCGCCGCCGCGGCCGGCGTTGAAGGCGTCAACCAGCGCCTGCCGCCGGTGGGGGGGCACGGAGCCGTCCAGCCGCGAGATTTTGGCGACGCCGGCGGCGGCGCACGCCGCCGCGATCACGTCCAGCGTGGACGTCCACCCCGAGACCACCACCGCGCGGTCGCCTTCGCACCCGCGCTTCGAGGGCTCTCTCAAGGAGGCGAGCAAGGACATGAGCACGGTGAGTTTCCCGCTCATCGCGGGGTGGTGCGCGGGGACCGATCCGTCGCGCGGGTCGGGATGTCCGGAAGGGAGCTGCGACGCGAGTCGCTTGCGCGTCGCCTCGTCGAGCGTCGGAAGCGGTTTTTTCAAAGAAACGCCCGTTTCCTCGCCGCGACGGCGCGTCTCGTCGGCGTCGTCCCCCGGCGCTTCTGGGGCGCGCATCAGGAGCGTCGCGCTGGTACACAGTCTCTGCAGGTTCTGCAGCGCCTGTAGAGGCGCGACGCCTCCGGTCCCGTTCCCGAAGACGACGCGGGAGCACTCGCGCAGGTACGCGGCGTACATGGACGCCTGCGTCTCGGCGAGGCGGCAGAACACGACGTACTCGGTTTTCGGGGGCAGGCGGTGCCGGTTCACCTCCTGCGCGGACGCGCGGTGCACGAACGGCGAGGTCATGCGCCCCAGCTCCTCTCCGCGCGCGGCGCCGAGCGCGCGTTCCTCGACCGAGGCGTTTTTGTCGCGCGACCGCTCCACGGGCGCGGCGAACACCTTCCGGAACTGCGCGAGGTCGCCGAGCACGCCGGGGCAGGCGAAATCGAAAACCGCGAAGAACTCGCCCAGGTCGTTCTGCACGGGCGTCCCGCTGAGGAGCACGCGCTTTCTGCACCCGAGCTTGCGCAGCGCGGCGACCGTCTGCGTGTCGCCTTTCGCGTTTTTCAGCCGGTGCGCCTCGTCGCAGACCAGGAGGTCGACGCCCCCGGTGGCGGACGCCACCGTCTCGGCGTGCGCCCGCAGCGTCTCGAACGAAGTCACGAGGACGCGCCAGCGCTTCTGCTGCGGCAGCGCCCAGTCCTCGAACAGCGTCTTCGCGTCCTTGCCCTTCTCGCCGGCGCCGCTCTCCACCAGCAGCGGCTCCAGGCGCGCGCTGCCTAGCCACTTCCGGAACTCGGCGCCCCAGTTGCGCACCAGCGACGCGGGGCACACCACCACGGCTTTGCGCGCCGCCGGCGACCCGCTCGGGCCCTGCTTCAGCAGCGTCCACAGCAGCGCAATCACCTGCAGCGTCTTGCCCATGCCCATCTCGTGCGCCAGCAGGCACCCGAAGTGCGCCGCGCCGGTGTGCGCGTCGCGGCGCAGGCCGGATACGGCCTCGTACATGAACCGGACGCCCTCGCGCTGGTGCGGGCGCAGCGCGTCCGCCAGGAACGCGTCCACCGCCACGTGCGCGCGCGCCGCGGGAAGGCCCGGGAAGGCGTCGCCGGCGCGCGACAAGACGAAGGCGCCCGCCGGAGGTTCGCTCGGAAGCGAGACTTCGCGCGGCGGCTTCCCGGGCGCCGACGTTCGAGATGCGCTCGCCGCGCTCGCCGCGTTCGTCGCGTTCGTCGCGTTCCCGAACGGCTTGCTGAACGGCGCCGCGGTCGCGGCGGAGGCGGTCGCGCCGCCGGCGCCGGCGCCGCCGGCGCCGCCGCTGAGCGCCGCGCCGGAGAGAAAAGCGCTCTCGGCGACTGGGTCCTGGATCTCGACTTCCCAGTTGCCTATTTCCATGGTGGTCCCCGCGACGCACGTCCCCGCCTTGGCCTTCGCGACCGGCTTCCCGGCGTCGTCGAACAGGGTCGTGACCGGCGGGACGGTCAGGACCACCCCGTCCAGCCACGTCTTCGAGCTCCGGTTCTTCGCCGACTTGCGCTTCGCGTACAGGCAGGAGAAGTACGACTTCGCCGCGGCGGACGACGGAGTCGTGGCCGGCGGGGGTGGTGCGGAAGCTGACGCGGCCGAGCCCGGCGCCACGCTGCGCTTCGGGGCGGCGAAAGCGTGGCGCATGGGCGGCCGGGCGGGAGGCGCCGAGCCCGCACCTCCCGGCCTGACGAAGGGCGATTTGAATCCGGCAGAGGGGTTCACGCCTCCCGGCGGGCGGAACCCGGCGGCACCGCGCGGTTTGAACGCCGCGGCCGGACCCCGCGGGGGGTTCAAATTCGCGCCCGCGCGCGACGGCGACAGCGGCACGCGGGGTGGGTCCGCCGCGGGCGCGGAGACCCCATCCTCCCGGCCCGCCTCGTCGGGCGCCGCGCGCTTCATCTCGCGCGCCGCGAGATCTGGAAGGGTGCCCACAAAAACGCGCGGACGACGTGTTCAGGAATCGCAACTTCCGTATCGAATTCGACGTGGCACTTCGCGGCCGGAAAAACGCCCGAAACCCGAACGTCGCCTAACGCGTCTCCTCTCCGCTCTCGCCGTCGCTAGAAACCCCCCCCGGACGACTCGTCGTCTTCATCCGACTCCTGCCCCCGCGAGTCTGTCACCGATTCCTCGTCGTCGTCCCCGGACGACAGGCTCAGCAGCACGCTGTCCGACGCGTCGGATTCAGAGTCGGATGCCTCCGAACGCGGCGCGTCCCCGGCGGAGTTTTCCTCCCCTCCCTCCTCCTCCGGCTCGAGCGAAAACTCCTCCTCCTCCTCCTCCTCCTCGTCCACGCCCGCCCCCTCGGCTTCCACCGCGCCCCTGATGCGCTCGGCGACGAGTCCTCCCAGCAACGCGCGGAGGCCGGCCAACGCCGCGCCGTCCCCCGCGATGGCCGCGGCGGTCCGCGCGGCGCGCGCCTCGTCGTCGTCGGCGTCGTCGACGTCGCGCGTCGCCGCCGCCAAGCGCTCGTCGTCGAACGCGAGACGGGTGCCGTCGTCGCCCTCGGATCGGTCGTCGCCCGGGTCCTCCGCGTCCTCCGCGTCGCTGTCCTCTTCGCTGGGCCGCAGCCTGCCCGCCTCGTAGATGCGCACGACGGAGTCCGCCGCCGCGTCCAGCGGGTCGCACTCCGCCGCGCACAGCGAGGCGTCCGCGCCGGCCGGATCCCAGGCAACGTCAAGCACCGCGCGGTCGACGTCGACGGTGGCAATTTCCGCGTAGTCGCCCGCGCCGTCGACGGCGCGGAACGCGCCGCGCAGCGGGTGCTTGGTCTTGCGAACGGCGGCGACGATGCTCTCGTCGCGGGGTGGGCGGTACGAAGCCACGCAGCACTCGCCAGTCCGCGTCCACGCGAGTTTGCACCCGTCGAGCGCGTGCGCGCTCCGCAGCAGCCGCTCGCTGCGCAAGTCCCAAACCTCCGAGTTGAGCACCACCTCGTCGCCGCGCGGGTGGAAGCACGCGCCGCCGCCGTCGGAGAAGGCGTCGAAGGTGCGCACCGGGTGCGGCAGCCGGACGTCCCACAGCGTGTTCCCCCACAACACGAGCGAGCTGCCGGTCGGCCCGAAGTCGACGTCCGCGAACCGACGCGCGGAGCTGGCCTTCGCGACGAACCGGCGCGACGCGGCTTCGGCGTTCTCGACGCCGTTTTCTTCGTCCCAGGCGAAAAAACGCGAGACGTTTTTCGCGGTTTCGACGTCGTACAGCGTCGCCGCGCCCGGCGCGTTCCCACCCGCGTGGAACACGTACCGGCAGCGCTCATCGAACGTCGCGGAGCACGCGCCTTCGAACGCCGCGATCGGCCCCTCGGACGCCAACTCGGGACGCCAAGTCCCGGACACGTCCCACAGGAACGTCTCGCTCGCGGACGAAGACAGCGCGAGCGGTTTGTCAAAAGACGAGACGCGCGACGTCACCGAGCGAACGGCGCCCCGGTGCCCCGCGTCGACCACCTCGAGGACGCCGCCGTCGCTCGCGTCGAACAGACGCAACGCGCCGTCGTTCGTGCCCGCGAGCACGCGCGCGCCGGCGGATCCCGAACCCGAAGCCACGAACGCCGCGCACGTGAACGTCGAGCCCTCGTCGCGCAGAGCGCGCGTGGGGCGGAACCGCCCGAACACGAAGTGCCGGTCGCGCGCGCGCCCGCCGGGGCCGCCGCGCGCCCCGCCGGCGCCGGCGAACCACTCGCGCCGGTGGACGCGGCGCGTGACGTTGGCGGGCGCGGCGAGCGGGTGGCGGGGCTCGGCGCACGCGTGCGGCTCGAGCAGCGAGAAGGGCGCGCACACCGCCGCCGGGGACGCGCATTGCCTGTGCTGCGCCCGCAGGTACGCCGTCATCACGCCGTCGAGCTTGCTGCGCACGCCGCAGCCTTCGCGGTCGCCGCGGTCGACGACGCCGCAACGCGCCTCCCGCTCTTCGCCCGCGCGCGCCGCGAGCGGCGAGGGACTTTTTGGCGCGCGCGCGCGCCGGGACCCGGAGGGCGAGGCGGCGTCCGCGCCGAGAAGCGGACCCGGGGACGCGGCAGAGACGACCGGCGGATCGGCGGTTTCGGTTTCGATCGCGGGGGTCTTGTCGAGGGCGCTCGCCTTGCGTTTCGACCGGCGCGGAGCGGCGCGCTTCGCCGCGGGAGTCTCGGCGGCGGCGGCGGGCGACTTTTCTGTCGCGGGGACCGGCGGCGCGCGCATCCCAAGCGTGAACGCGCCGGGGCGAGGCGTGGCCGTGCCCCCGAACACGCCCGCGACGGCGGTGCCGGGCCGCCTCGCGAGCGATCCGCGGCGCGTTTTCGCGTTCGCGCCTTTCGCGCCGGGAAATCTCCGCGAGACGCTCTCGGCGCCGAACCCCGCCAGACGTCGCTCGAGTCGCGAGCGCTCCGGCGCTCGGGGCGACGGTTTCCCTTTCGCCGGCGTTCCGACCGTGGCGCTCGCGAGACCCCGCGGACCGAGGAGCGGCGTTCGGAGCTGCTCCGCCACCTCCGCGGCGAGCGCGTCCGCGGCTTTCGCGAGACCGGCGTTCGAGAGGTGCTCGTGAATCAGCCGGAGCAAATCCTCGTGCGGGTACTGCACGCGCGTCGCCGCCGCGATGGCGTGGCGCTCCATGCGACGCAAGGGCGCCACGGCGACGGCGTTCGCCGCCGCCAGCGCCGCGCTCCCGCGCGCGGCGCCTCCGGCGCTGAGCGCGATGAGCTCCACGGCAGCCCTGTGGAACTCGGCGCCAGCCTCCGCCGCCGCCGCCGCGCCCGTCTCGCCCGGCGTCTCGCCCGCCGCCCGCGCCTCCGAGGCGCCCGCCCCGGCGGCGCGCTTGTGCCTGTGCGACGACACCATCTCCGTGAGCCGCCGCGCCACCTGCAGCGTCTGCAGTGTCTGCGCCACCGCCGGGTCGCGCGCCATGGCGATGAGCGCGTCGCAGCAGAGCGCCCTCGCGGCGTCGTCGTTCGGCGGCGGTAGGCGCCTGGCCCCGCGGGTCAGCATGGTGAGCAGCGCGCGCAAGCCGCCAGCTCGGCGAAGCGCGGCGCGGCCCGGCTGAAGCGCGCGGTCGAACGCCGACTCTTTTTCCTCCGCGAAGCGCGTCCTCGACGACGGGCCCGCGGACGCGCCGGCGGCCACGCTCCCGCGCCGGTGCGCGATTTTTTTCGAGGGCGTCGCGAAGACGCGGCTCCGGTCGCGCTGCAGCTTGCGCGCCGGCGGCGCAGACGCCGCGGACGCCGCAAACGCCGCGGACTGGAGTGCTGGCGGCGGCGCGACGAGCTGCCGGACAATCTGCAGCGCGTCCACCGCCGCCTCGGCGTCCTGCGCGCTCGCCGCCCGCGCGGTGATCTCCAGCAGCACGTCCGCCGCGGAGAGCGACGCGGGAGCGCCGATGGAGGCCGCGACGGTGGCGTCTCTCGCGACCGGGTGCAGCGTCGCGATCCTGAGCGCCGCGAGTCCGGCCGGGACGCACTCGTGGAAGTGCCGGTCGCCGGCGGCGACGTTCATGAGCGCCAAGACGATGTCGTGCCCCCCCTGCGCGACGAAGGCGTCCACGGGGAGCCACGACGTCTTCTGCATCGAAGACGCCGTCTTTGGGTGGTGCGACGCCGCGCGCAGGTTGCGGTCCGTCGCGGCCTGCCCGAGATCAACGGCGCGGTACCCGGGAGCGTACGCTCCCGGAAACACGCGCCGGTGCAGGTGCGCGCGCGCGTACTGCCGCAGGGCGTGGCACGCGTGGCACGCCGTCTGCTTCGCCGCCGGCGTCGCCGCCGCCGAGAGCTGCGCGGCGTGCCGCAGCAGGTTGAGCAGCGGCCTGAGTCCGCCCGCGGCGTCGAAGGCGTCCACGACGGCGGGGAAGGGGAAGGAGAGCGCCAGGAACAGCGCGGCGTGTCTTCGGGCGGTCTCGTGTCCCCCGTCCAGCGCCTCGAGCGCGACGTCCACACACCGCCGCGCCGCGTCTCGGGACGTCGCGGCGTCGCGTCCCGGGGCGAGCAGCCGCTCCATCGCCGACGGCGTCTGCGACATCGCGAACAGGCACCGGTGGATCCCGTCCACGGAGAGCGCCCCCTTCGGGATGAGCAGCAGCGCGGCCACGCCGCCGCGGTCCACGAACGACGTCGCGAACTTCCTGTGCGCGAGCAGCGAGCACACCGCGGCGAGCGACTCGGGGAGCTGCGGCGCGCACGGCGCGCGGCGAGTCGCCGCGTCGCCGGACGTCGCGTCTCTGAAACGGAGGCGACGCGCGGCGGCTTCCCGCGGCCAGGCGGGCTCGTCTTCGTTCCAGTACGCGCCCTTGACGAGCGCGAGGGCGACTTCGACGGCGCCGCACTGAAGCGCCTGGCCAAAACACTCGATGTATTCGCCCGTCGCGGCGAGCGCGCGCAGACGCGCCTCCAGGAGGCGCGCCGGGAGCGAGAGCGCGTCCGCCGGCGCGCGCGACGTCAGCGCCTCCGCCAAAGCGCGCGCCGCGGCGTCTCGGTCCCCGGTCTCGGTCCCGAGCTGCTCGTGAAACGCGACGACGCGCTCGTCGTCGTCCGGAAGCGCGGTATGGCCGGCGCCGGGCGCGGCGCGCTCGCCCGCGCGCCCATCCGCGCGTGAGGCGCTCGCGGACGGCGCGGACGACGCGAGGTCGCACGCCAGGTACGCCTCGACGGCGTCGCCGCCCTCGGCGGGCGCGCCGTCCACGAGCGCGCGCCGCAGCGGCGTCATGATCTGCGCCATCACGCCGTCGCGCACGAGCCCGGACGCCACCTCCTCCTCCTCCAGAGCCACTGCGAGGCACCCGAGCGCGTACGTCTTGACTCGCAGAGCCTCCACGGACGCGACGCACGCGGTGGCCCGCGCCAAAGGCGCGGTGGGCGCGCGCGCCGCCTCCGCCTCGGCGGCGGCGCGCTCGGCGACTTCGGCGGCGTCCGCGGCTTCGCGGCGCGCCGTCCTGGGCGCGGCGTCGGCGTGCGGCCGCAGGTCGCCCAGCGCCCAGGCGGTCAGGCGGTCCACCAGCCGCGTGTCCGTGAGCGGAAACTGGAAGCCCGTGACCGAGACCACGGCGCACAGCAGGCGCAGGCCGGCGGCCTGCGCGCGCGGCGGCGTCGACGGATTCGTGAGCGCGTCGAGGCAATACTTCGAAACCACGTCCACGCCGGAGGCGTCGTCCTGAACGAGGGACAGGATGCGTCCTATGGCGTACCCCGCGCGGTGCGACCCGCCGCTGTCCCCGACGAGGCGCTCGTACCGGAGCTCCTCCACCTCGACGAGCCGCGCGAGCGCGTGCACCACGTCCACCCGGTTTGAGGGGCGCGCGTCGCCGGGGTTCATGAGTCGATCGTGGAGCTCGCGAGCAGCCTTCACGGGGACGTGCCCACCGGACGCGCTCACGCTCTGGCGGAGGCCGCGACCCATGGCCTCAGCCGCCTCGCGAGCCGCCATGGCGAGTCCCGCGCGTGCGCGACCGCTTCGCCCCCGCGGCTGCACTCCGAGTGACCACGCGACGCCCGCGCACCTCGGGATGGAGAGACGCGCTTTCTGAGTCAGCATTTTCAAACGCTGAGCTCATATTTCTCGTGTTATCTATCTGCTGGCCTCTCCCCGGAGCGCTTCGTGTCTGGGTGTCACTCTCGGCCGCGGCTGCGGGTCAGCATCGTCGCCCGCGATGCGTGCTTCCTTCGCGGTGAGGCCGGGCGTGGTCGCCGCGACGGCGGGCACCCGCGCGCGTCCGTCAGCCTCGGCTGCCCGTCCCGGAGGAAATCTCTCGGGCGGGTGCCGTCTCTCGGGCGGGCGTCCGCGAAGGCGTTGTTTCAGGTTGGCCCGCGCGCCCGCCGCGTCCGCCGTCGAGCTCGCGCAGACCGCGGCCGAGCACGCCGAGTACTGGACCAAGTACGCGTTCATGTTCCCCGTGTCCGTGTGCGTCGCGACGACCGCGATGCTCACCGGCATAGGAGGCGCCGCGCTCTTCTCCCCCATCTTTCTGCTCGGCTTCCCCGCGCTCGGCCCCGAGTTTCCGCTGGCGACTCCCGCGGAGGCGTTCAACGTCGCGCTCCTGACCGAGTGCTTCGGGTTCACGTCCGGGCTCCTTGGGTACTCCAAACGTGGGCTCGTGGACTGGCGGGTCTCCAGACCGTTTATCGCCGTGGGCGCGCCCTTCGGAATCGCTGGAGGGCTCGCCGTCGCGTCGGCGGACCCCGACGTTCTTCGCGCCGCGTACGGCGCTGCGACGCTCGTGCTCGGCGTCGCGTTGTTCTTTCCCGCGCCCGAGCGGGAAGCGGAAGAAACCCTCGTCGCGTGTGATGAGAACAGCGGCCAAGGAAAAACCCCGGAAGCGGCGTCGTCGTCTGGCGAAACTTCGAACGAATCTCGCGTTCGAATGACGCTGGTCGACTCGGACGGGACTCGACACGCGTACGCGGCGCCGCGAGCGGACGTCGTCGCCGTCGTCGCCACGGCGCTCGGCGGCGCGCTCACCGGTTTGCTCTCCGTGGGGATCGGTGAGAGCGTCGTGCCCCAGCTCACGCGCCGGGGCGCCGCGGGCGAGCGCGTTCCGCTGCCGGTCGCCGCCGGGACCAGCGTCTCGGTGGTGATCGTGGTCGCGCTCGCCGCCGCCGCCGCGCAGGCGGCGTCGCTCTACGGCGGCGGCGGCGGCGGCGGCGGCGCGGCGCTCGCGTTCCCGAAAAACCTGGTGTGCTGGACCGTTCCCGGAGTCGTGTGCGGCGGGCAGATCGGGCCGAGGCTCCAGGGGAAGCTGCGGCAGAGCGTCGCCGAGCGCGCGGTCGGGGTGGTGTTCGTATGCGTGGGGGTGGCGTTTCTCAGCGCGGGGCTGAAGGGAGGCGGGTAGCGCGACGAAAAGGCGGTCAGAGCGCTCCGAACGAATCGCCTCACGGCGATTTTCGAGCGGGAGCACACTTTCGCCGATGATCCGGAGTGGTCTGGCGCTTCGCGACGCGAATGACCTGATATCTGAAGAACGGCGACGGGGCACCGTCGCCGCGCGCACTTCGCACGACGCACTCGTCACCTTCCCGTGTCGGAAGTTGTTCGAGTTCCACGCGTACGTTCCCAGTAGTATGAGCTACTGTCCCATCGGAGCGCGCGCGCCCGCGGTGGTCAGTGCGAGCGCCGCCCGCGTCGGCAAAACCAACATGATGGCTGCAGCCGCGCGTCGCGTCGGGTTCGCCCCGATGTCGCGAGGCGTCAACGCCGCGGTCGCGCTCGCGGGGTCTAGACCCGCCGCCGTCCCCCTGGCGTCGGTCGTCACTCCCGGCGCCGCCTCCGCCTGGAGCCGCGTCGCCGGCCGACGCCACGCCAACATCTTCTCAAAGGCGGTCGCCGAGCCCGACGCTTCCGCGGCCGATGCGGCCCCTGAGCCCATCAAGCTGCTGACGAGCGACGAGTCCGAGGAGCTGCTGAAGATCCGCCACACCACCGCGCACATCTGCGCCATGGCAACGCAGAAGCTGTTCCCAGACGCGCAGTGCACCATCGGCCCCTGGTACGACCTCCCCGTCATGCCCGTCTCCAGACCCGGTTCGCTCGCGCCTTTTTATCCATTCCACACGAGACGTGGCCGCCGCCCGAACCGCCGAGCGCACGGCTGACACGCCCCAACCCCCGCACCCATCCAGGATCGACCGCGGCTTCTACTACGATTTCTACTACCCCGAGGGCTTCTCTGGTGCGTCGCCATCTACGCGATGCCGCTGACCCCCCGCGCGTCGCGCACGCGCGGTCGCTCTCCGCCCGCCGCGCGTCGTTCCCGGTCTCGACGCGTCCGTTCCGAGACCGCCTCGACGACTCGAAACGAGCGCTCGCGTCCGACTGCCGGAGAAAAAGCGACGGCGCGCTCGCGTCGCCGCGTTCGCGTTCTGGACCCTGACCGAAGCCACCCCCCTTTCGAAACCCACAGACAAGGACCTGAAGTCCATCAAGAAGCAGATGATCAAGATCATCAACAAGGATTACCCTCTGCGTCGCGAGGAAGTGTCCCGCGAAGAGGCGGAGCGCCGCATCCGCGCCATCGACGAGCCGTACAAGCTCGAGATTTTGGAATCTATCAAGACGGAGCCCATCACCATCTACCACATCGGCGACGAGTGGTGGGACCTGTGCGCGGGTCCGCACGTCGAGTCCACGAAGAAGATCCACCCCAAGGCTATCGACCTGGAGTCTGTCGCCGGCGCGTACTGGCGCGGCGACGAGACGCGCCCAATGCTGCAGCGCATCTACGGCACCGCCTGGGGCTCGCCCGAGGAGATGAAGGCATATAACGCGTTCAAGGAGGAAGCGGCGCGCCGCGACCACCGCAAGCTCGGGAAGGATTTGAACTTGTTTTCCATCCAGCAGGAGGAGGTGGGCGGCGGTCTGGTGTTCTGGCACCCTAAAGGCGCGCTGATGCGCAACATGATCGAGAATTTCTGGAAGGACATCCACCTTGCGCGCGGGTACGACTTGCTGTACACGCCGCACGTCGGCAAACTGGACCTGTGGAAGACGAGCGGGCACGCCGATTTCTACGGCGAGAACATGTACAAGCCCATGCAGGTGGAAGACGAGATCTACCAGCTCAAGCCCATGAACTGCCCGTTCCACGTCGCCGTGTACAAGGACGGGTACTTCTCCTACCGCGACCTGCCCATCCGCTGGGCGGAGATGGGCACCGTGTACCGCTACGAGCGGAGCGGCACGATGCACGGGCTGTTCCGCGTGCGCGGGTTCACGCAAGACGACGCGCACATCTTCTGCCTGCCCGATCAGATCGCGGACGAGATCCTGAGCGTGTTGGACTTGACCGAGGACATCCTGAGCCAGTTCGGGTTCACGGACTTCGAGGTGAACCTCAGCACCAAGCCGGAGAAGAGCGTGGGCGGCCCCGAGATTTGGGAGCGCGCGGAGGGCGCGCTCGTCGAGGCGCTCGCCAAGAAGGGGTGGGGCTACGACGTCGACGAGGGCGGCGGCGCGTTTTACGGCCCCAAGATCGACATCAAGATCACGGACGCCATCGGGCGCAAGTGGCAGTGCTCCACTGTGCAGCTGGACTTCAACCTGCCCGAGCGCTTCGACCTGAACTACGTGGACCAGGAGAACGTCAAGCAAAGGCCGATCATGATCCACCGCGCCATCTTCGGCTCGCTCGAGCGCTTCTTCGGGATCCTCACCGAGAACTACGCCGGCGCCTTCCCGCTGTGGATGGCGCCCACGCAGGTCAGGCTGCTGCCCGTCACGGACGCTGTCACGCCCTACGTCGAGGAGACCGCGCGTCTGATGCGCGAGGCGGGCGTGCGCGTGGACATCACCACCAACGAGCGGCTGGCGAAGCTGGTGCGCAACGCCGAGAAGGCGAAGGTGCCGGTGATGTGCGTGGTGGGCGAGCAGGAAGCGGCGGACGGGACGCTCACCGTGCGCACGTACGCGGACGGGGACCAGGGCGCGTTCAGCAGGGACGAGGTCATCGCGCGCGTCGCGGACGCCAACGCGGGGAAAAAGGAGAAGTTCTGATGTGATGCACGCGACGCGTCTCGTTAAAAATATACCACCCCGACGCGCTCTTTTGACGCCGAAGCGAAACCGCGCGACGAGCGTCTCGCGGGGGCGGGTCTCGACCGATCTCGCGCGTCCTCTTTTACACAGCAGGTCAACACGCGCGCATCAGTCGAAATCACTGTCCTCGTCGTCGCTGCCCAGCACGAGGTTCCCGCCGCCCTTCCGCAGGTTGGGCTTGTCCACCACCTCGGTGGTTTTCTGGTACGTGCTCCGCCGCGCATCCGCCTCGGCGTCGTCGCCGTGGTAGTTGATCATGTTCTTCGACGCAAGCACCAGCCTGAGGTGCTCGGTGGGGAAGTCGTCCGTCCCCCCCAAGTCGTCGAACCCGACGACGTAGTCCAGCACTTTCTCCTTCGAGATGAGCGCCAGCGTGGGCAACATCCAGATCTTCAGGCGCTCGGTGAGGAACGGGCTCTTCTCGGCGTCGATCTTGGCGAACTTGGTCTCGAGGTGCTTCTTCGAGAGCATGTCCAGGTGCATGTCCATCACCTTGCACGGCCAGTTATTCCGGTAGAAGTGCACGACCATCATGTCCTCCCCCTTCATCTCGCTGAAGAACTCCTTCTCGTCCTGCAGATCCCGCAGCTCGCCGTGGCCCATCGCCAGCCACTTCTTCCGCTTGTCCTGGTCGCCCTTCATCGCCTCCAGGCGCTTGCGACGGATGTTCTCAAGATCATCTTGGTCCATGTTGTTCATGCGGTGGAGCTCGTCGTCCAGAGCGTCCTCCATGGACTTAGCCATGTCGTACAGCTTTTTCTCCATCATTTGCTGCGCAGGAGTCAGGGCGCGGGGAAGCGGGGGAGGTTCAGCCACGGAAGCGAGTCGGAGCGCGGGAAGATCACGCGCGGAGCGCGAGAGGAGAGTCAACCGAAAGAACGGGCCGCGCGTCTCCAAGCAAGACACCCGCGACGCGCGACCGAGACGCACCTGCATCATCGCATCCTGCGCCATGGTGCTCGAGCTCTCCCGCGGTGGGTGAAGGCGAGCGGTGCGCGCGACCGTGTCGCGGGTAGTGGCGCGTCGAGCGGTCCTCGTCGAGAACGAGTGCCGTTTGCGCTTCGTCGCTTTGAACGAAAAGACAGCTCTCAAACTTGAAGAGCAGTCTGCGGAGGCGGGGATGCGAGCTTGCGAGGCAGCGAGGGGGATGCACAAGAAAATTTTGATTTTGACCGAGCCGTGGTTTCGGAGGATCTCGACGTGGAACGAGACGGGTACATCGGCGTCAGCACGCGAAGCGTGACAGACGACACGCGGACGTGCCTGTCGTGCGGCACAATCGGTCGCGCGCGACACGACAGAACGACGGTGCGTCACGCGCGTCGATCGCGCGTGTCTTCTCGACTCCCGATACGCGTTCGACCCCCGACACCCGTTCGATCGAGCCGCGGTTCCCCGAAGCGCTTTTTCGTGTCTCCTCGATCGCGATCTGAAACGACGACGCCTCTCGACGATCGGTCTGCGCTGACGCGAGTCCCCCGCGCGTGACATCCCCGCAGGCGCGCGCGAGGCCCCGGCGATGGACCCGACGGCGATGATGAACCCGATGGGGTTCGGTCCCGGGATGGTGGGCGGCATGGCCCCCGGGTTCGGCGCCGGCGCGATGCCGCACGGCCCTCGAGGCGGCTTCGTGCTGGAAAAAGCGCTCCCCGTAGTGCGCCTGCGCGGGCTCCCCTTCAACGCGGGCGAGGCGGACGTGCTGGAGTTTTTCGCCGGCCTCGAGGCGGTGGACGCGCTCGTCGTGCGCCGCGACGGGCGCACCACCGGCGAGGCGTACGTGGTCTTCTCGAACGCCGTGCAGATGGATTTCGCGCTGCAGAAGAACCGCGCCGGCATGGGGCGCCGCTACATCGAGGTGTTCAGGAGCAAGAAGGCGGAGTACTACCACGCCGTCGCCGCTGCCGTAGCCGAGGCGCAGACGAACGGCGGCGCCGGCGCGTTCGCGTCGGCGCGCGACGCGCGAGCGGACGCGACGGCGGCGCTCGCGTACGGAGACGCGGCGTACGGCGACGCCGCCGCCGCGGGCGGCGGCGCGGGGACGCGCGACGGCGCGCCGCGCGCCGCCTTCGCGGGCGGGCACCACGTGTCTATGGGCGCCTCTGCGTACGGCGGCGGCGCCTCGTACGCGGGCACCCATGCGCAGCCGATGCCGCACGGCGCGCCGGGCGTCGGTGTCGGCGGGCGCGGCGGCGGCGCCGCCGCCGCGGAGCACACGGGCGTGCTGAAACTCCGCGGCTTGCCTTTTTCCGCCACCAAGGACGACATCGTCGGCTTCTTCAGCGGCGCCGGCGAGCTCGAGCTGACGCCGCTCGTGCACGACTCGATCCACATCGTGACGAGCCTAGACGGGCGCCCGTCTGGCGTGGCGTTCGTGGAGTTCCAGAGCCCGGAGGAGGCGAAGATCGCGATGGCGCGCGACCGGCAAACCATGGGCGCGCGCTACGTCGAGCTCTTCGCGAGCTCGCGCGAAGAAGCCACGCGCGCGGCGACGAGCGGCCGGTGACGCGCTTTTCGTCGCGGGGAAAACGAATCGTGCCGGGTGACTTGCCCGCGTTTCGAACGAACGAACGACCGTCGAGCGCGAGCGCGAGCGCGAGCTCTGCTTTTCTTTTGTGTCATCATAATACGTACATATCACGACGTACTCATACGTAGTCTAGTCTCGACTCCGCCGCGCGCGCGACGCGCCGTCCGTCGTCTCGCGCGACGCCGCGCGGGTCTCCGGTTCGTCGGACGCGCGGACGCGCGACGCCGTTTTGGGCGTCGCCGTTTCGTCCGCGGTCGTCAATAGGCCGGAGACGCGTTCGCGTCTATCACGAGCGACTCGATCGTCGCGCTGTCGGAGCGCCTCTAGACGTCTCTAGAAGCCGGTTCTGCGCGCCTTGAGCGGCTCTCCCTTGAGCGCGCGCTTCACGTCATCCTCCATGCCCTGCTCGAACGGCGAGCCCGGGGAGTACCGCCGCAGCACCTTCCCGTCTCTGCCCACCAGGAACTTCGTGTAGTTCCAGGGGATCTCGCCGTCGAACGGCGGCTGCTTCAGGAACGCGTAGACGGGCGCGATTTGCGACGAGCTCGTCGCGTCGTCCACGAGCGGCGCGGTCAAGATGGCGTCGGGGTCGTCCTTGAACTCCTCGTACGATTTCGGGTCGATCCCTTTGCACCGCACAGGCTTGTCCTTGACCGCGATCTTGTCCATTACCGGGAACTCGAACCCGAACTTGCGCCACGCGTACGCGCGCTCCATCTCGGACGTCCCGGGCGCCTGGCACCCGAACTGGTTCGCGGGGAACGCCACCAACTCGAACCCGTCGCCGGCGTACTTCTGGCGAAGCTGCCGGAGCTCGGGGTAGTTGGCGTTCTGCAGGGGTCACTCGGACGCCACGTTCAGCACGACGGTGACGCCGCCGCGGAACGCGTCCAGCGCGAAGGGCTCGCCGTCGCGCAGCACGACGTAGTCGTAGAAGCTCTCCTTCAGGGGCTCCGCCGCGACGGCGCTCGGCGCGGCGGCCAGAGACGCGAGCGCGGCTGCGGACAGCACCGCATCTCGGCGGGACAGGCTCTTTTCCGCCTCGCCGGGCGCATCGCCAGAGGAGACGGCACGCGGGACCACGCGAGGCGCGCGGGCGCGGCGGGGGGTGCGGTGCGTGCGCACGGGCACGACCAGGCGCGGCGCGCCGAGCGCGGACGTGCACGACATCTCGCGAAACGTGAGGACGCTCACGGAGAAGTGCCGCGTCCTGCCGACGTCAGCAGGTTGTCTTTTTTCATCTGTCCCGAAAAGCGTCAGGTTTTCGAGCGCCTCGGACAGTCGGAATCGACGACAACGAGAGTGCCGAGTTCGGGTTGTGCCAAGTGGCGCCGGAAAATTATCACACTCCTGCGCCGTACCCAGATTCTGTCGTGACGACACGTGTGCGAAGACGCGACACAGGTGGCGGCATTCCGACGCGTCGCGCCCGCATGGCGTTCGCCCTCGCTGGACGCACCCCATCCCTGGGGGTGCGTCGAGCGCCTCGGCGCCGTCGCGACGTCTCAGCGCGCGCGTACGACACCGTGGACGATCTCGCGTCTCGCGTGGTGCGTTCGCTCGCCACGCACGGCGTGGACGCGCGGTACCTGAGCGACGCCTCGCTCGAGATGCTGCGTCGCGCGGGCGTGTCCACGGACGAGCTGTTGCGCGCGGCGTCCCTGGACGACGCCTCGGACCCCGAGACCGCGCGCGCCGCGTTTGCGGAGTGGAGCAAGGCTTTCGCTGCCGAGGTGGCGCCCTCGATGCGCGCGCACGGCGTCGAGGCGGACGCGCTGGACGCGCGCGCGGAGGCGATGCTCGAGGCGGCGGGCATCTTCCCGGATTGGCTCCGGTGGTACCAGAACCAGCTCCCGAAGACCGAAGACGTCTCGATCGACGTCTTCGACGTCCCCGAGACGCGCGTCGCCGTGCCTCCGCGGCGCGTACGCGGCATGACCCTGCTGGACGAGGCGGAGTCCGAGTTCGGGAAGCTGCAGGTGCTCCGCGTCGACGCCGACGCCGCCGGCGCGGACGCGCCCTTCGCCGGCGCCGTCGTGTTGATGCGCGAGCACACGCCGGACGCGGTGCTCTCGGAGTACCGCGCGACCGAGCCACCGAGCGACGACGGGTACTCGCGATTCGTCACGTCGGGGGGGGTGTTCGACCTGTTCGCCATGCTGCCCCCGCTGGTGGCGGGGCAGCCCCCGGGCTACCCCATCGGCGTCGTGGGGCTGGGCGCCGGGACTGTGGCGCGCGAGCTGGCGCACTTCTACCCGAGCCACGGCAAGGTGCGCGGGAACGCGCGGCGCATCGTGGGCTGGGAGCTGGACCCGGCGATCGTGCGCTTGGCGCGCGCGCACTTTGGACTGGCGGAGCTGGAGGTGAGCGGCAGGCTCGTCGTGCGCGTGGGGGACGCGTTCAAGGAGGTGCGCCGCGCGTTCGCGGAGGGACGCCTGCTGGCCGGAATCGTGGTGGACGTGTTCGACGAAAAGAGCCGCGTGCTCCCGGAGCTGACGCGCATGGACGTCTGGGAGGACATCAGCCGCGCGCTCGCGCCGGGGGGGCGCGTGATCGCCAACCTGAGCACGGGCAGGGGCGCGGGCGCGGACCTAGACGCGGCGATCGCCGCGGCGGAGTGCGCGGCGATCGCGTGCGGTAACGGCGAGGCGATGCTCTGGCGGAGCGGCGCGTTGGGGGTGTACAACGAGGTGGTGATCACGGGCCCGCCCCCGACGCCGCGGGAGTGGGGCCCAGCGGGGGGGCTGCCCTCCGAGCTCGGGCAGTATAAAGGGGAGTGGTACCCAGTCAAGGCACCGCCGGGGAGAACACACGGCTGGATCCTCGATCCCTGATGCGAGCGGCGCGCGAACCGTTCTTCCCGTGTAAGGTACTGTAAAAAAAAGGACGCGCGCCGAGCGAGCGAGACGAACCCTCCGATCCTCTCCGCGGTGGCGTCGAACGCGCGGTCAATCGGAGCCGTACCGTCCGTCTCACACCACAGAAACGAAAAGCCGTCACGATCGATTCGGTCGACCTTTCGCGAAGTATCCCCGACCGCCACCGCCCTCGCGCGTCTTCCGACGCTTGTTCGCGGGGGTCTTCTGGTCGCCGCCACCGCGCGCGCCGCGGCCACCCGCTCTCCCGCGGCCGCCTCCGCGGCCTCCGCGGCCCCCGCGGCCTCCGCGGCCTCCGCGGCCTCGCCCTTTGTTCGGCCTGCGCGCCACCTGGCCTTCCTCTTCCGAGCCCGAAGACGAGGAAGAGGACGACGAGGATCCATCGTCGGCGTCGTCGTCCGACGCGTCAGACCCGGACGCATCGTGGTCGTCCCCGCTCGCGTCATCCGACGCCGCCGCCGACGACGACGACGAAGACGACGACGACGACGACGACGAGGATTCCGAAGCGTCGTCCAGACGGATGGGCGTCTCGGCGGCTTTTCGTTTTCGCCCGCGCGCGGCTTCTCCCGCGGGCGCGCCTCCTCCTCCGCCGCCCACGGGCGCGTCACCCGCCTGCGCGAACGCGTAGCGCGCGAAGTCGGCGGCGACGCCGACGATGGCGCCCGCCGCCGCGGGCGGCGCGCGGCGGCGCAGCGTCTCGGGGTGGGCGCGCACGACGCGGCCGAGCAGGAACTCGTTTTTTTTCGCGGCGGGCGCGGTGAGGAGCGTGAACGCGTGTTCGAACGCCGCCTTGACACTCCTCGCGGCGTACGAGTTCCTGCCGAGGTCGTTCGAGGGGTCCTGCGGGTCCTCGATGGAGAACAGAAACGGGCGTCCCGGCTCGGCCCATGACGGGTTCTTGTCTCTTTTGGCGAAGAAGCGCCCGCCGCCGCGGCACGACACGCCCACCTCGTCGGTGTCGATGCGGCGGCCGTACAGCTCGAAGAAGTCGATGAGCAGCGCGCCCAGGCACCCTTCTTCCGCGGCTTTGCCCCCGCTCTCGCCCGCCCACGCGCTTGCGGTGGCCTTCGTGTCGTGCAGCTGCAAGTGCGCCATCACCATGCACAGCAGCGCGTACGACCCGATACCGCCGCTGTACACCTCGTTAAGCGCGCGCTGCTGCAGAAACGCCTTCAGCACGGTGACCAGCGGGCGCAACGCGGGGAAGCGGCGCGTGTTGGCGCGCACGATCTCCGCGCTCGCCGGCCCGTTCGCCACGTCGAAGGAGATGTCGAACTGGAACCCGCTCTGCTTCTCGACGAACTTGACGATGGGCACGCGCGCCTTGGCGATGAGCTGGATGTCCGTCGCCATGCCCTTGCGCGACAAACTCAACGCCAGCGCCCTGAGGCACGTCGCCGGCGCCCTCGCGCCGCTGTCCAGGATCACGGCGTCGACGTCGCTGTTAGGCAGGTACATGCCCGTCGCGAAGCTGCCATGCACCTCGAAGCGCGCGCCGGGCCAGATCGCCAGCACGGCGGCGCGGACGCGCACCACGGATCCCTCCCGCGCCTCGCGCTCCGCCGCGGTGGGCTCCAGGAACCGGCAAAAGTCGACGATCTCGGCGTGCAGGCGCAACATCGGCGACCGGAGCGTCTTCAGGCGCGCGGACGCGCCGGGGGGGCACCAGACCGGCGCAGCGTCGGAATCGAGAGGAAGCACGACGGGTGCGTCGTTGTCAGGCTGGGATGACACCTGGCCTTCGCCGGTTCGATCCTCCGCCGGCGGCGGCGGTTCAGGCGCGGCGGAGGCGAGCGCGCCCTGCGGGAGCCGCGGCGCGTCGTCAAAGTCCACCGCGAACCCAGCGGCGGCGCTCGCGACGACGGCGGCGTACGAAGGCGCGCTGAGCGTCATGCGCGCGATTCGCGGCGACGGGGAGGTGAGGACGTGTGAGCGTCAGGGAAGTAAGCGAGTGGTGTATCGCGCCTTTCGGAAAGACGCGCGCGTCTCTCGGAAACCGGTTCCCGCGTCGGAACGGAACCCGTTCCTCGCACGCGCGCGGAAGCGTCTCGCACCTGTCTCGTTTGGGCGGCGCCGCCGCCGCGGGACTGGACAGACCGAGGCCAAGCGCGGAAAGACCCGTGCCCCCAAGAGGCGTGAGGCGCCGGTACTGTATGGTGCCCTTCGTCTCGCGGGCGGCGGTTCCGGGGGTGGTCATGTCGCAGATTCGAATCTTGTTCCGGTTTTTTCGCCTACGCGAAAAGCGCCCGCTCTGGCGAATCCCTCGCGAGCTCTCTGTCTACGTCTATGGAGCGCGCGAAGTCACGCGCGCGAGCTGTCCCTCGGGGGCTTGGGCTTTGGTTTGTTCCTTCCCCTGAACCAACGCACGATGAGCGTCCCGACGATTACGAGCTGCAACACGAACTGCGCCTGGCTCGCCTGTTTTTGTCTCCGCTGCTCATCCTGAAACTCCTCGAGGTCGTCTAAGTTCACCGCGGCCGGCCGCGGCGGGTGGAGCTTCGCGGTCTGCCCCGGAGTGGAGGCGTCGGCGGACGCGGAGAGGCTTAGAACGGGGTCGCGCTTCGGTTTCTTGCCCATCAACCAAGGCGGGCGACGCAGCTCGGCGGGTGCGCGACCTAGTGCCCGCGCGACTCGTCGGCGGCGCCGAGAAATCATTTTTTCGGGGGTTTCGCGAAGACGCCAAAAGTCGCTGAAGTCGGCGCCACCAGTCTGCGCGTCCTCCTTGGTTTTCCCGCCGCATTCGCGCTTGAACGGGGTTCGAAAGGCGCGTGGGGCACAGCAGGAGGCGCGAGGCACGGACGTGCGGGAAGGAGTCCCGGCGTCGTCCACTTCCAGCCGCCTGTTGATCTCCGATCGCGCGTCTCCGTCACGTCGACGGCTGGCATCTCGCGAGGCTGGTGCGTCTCCCCGCCCCCGCAATCGGTGTCTTTGAGCGGCGGGAAAGAAAGAGGTGTCCGACGCCGCCGCGATGGGTCGCTCGACCCGCGGCACGCCCTCGGCGCCTCCCCCGCCCGACCCAGGCTTCTTCGACGCCGATCTCGACCCCGAGACCGCGGCGCTGATCAAGCAGCTGCAGGAGGAGGACATGAATGCGGCGCCCGTGGCGACCAGGCGAGAGCGCAAGGCCCCGGAGGTGTACAAGCCCCCGCCTCCGGGCGTGGGCGGGCTCGCGAAGAGCGAGAAGCCCGCGAAGAAGGAGGAGCGCCGCGAGACCCGGGGGGGACGGGACACGGGCAAGCCCGGTGAGAAGACGAGCGCACCGAACGTCGGCGACGTCAAGAAACAAGACGCGGCTGGATCGTCCCGCGGCAAGGCGCCGAGCGCGTCCCGGACCTCCACCGGCGGCACCGGCGCCGATCGCGGGAGCTCGGATCGAAAGAGCCTCGACGCCGCGGACGACGTCGGCGCGCCCGGGGTTTGGTCCGAGAAGCCCTTGCCCGGGTACAAGAAGCCGCAAGGGAAGGAGTACGAGCGGTTCAAGCACCATCTGAACGAGGTGTGGGTGCAGTCCACGCAGCGCGCGGGGGGGGGCGACCACTCTGACCACGTGTTCAAGCGCTTCGACAGGAACGGCGTCGAGACGCCGTTCGAGAACGCCGGCTCCAAGGGCGAGTACGTCAAGGGCAACATGCGCCCCTCGCTGCGGTCGAAGAAGGCGGTGGAGACGTACCTGGAGCGCGTCGCGAAAGCCGCGGGCAGGAAGGGCGCCAAGGAAGCGGAGAAGGCGAAGGCGAGGCCGGAGCGGGACGCGGGCGCGGGCGAGAAGGACAAGAAGGAAGCCGCCGAGAAATCCGCGTCGCCGGACGCGCCGGCCAAGTCGGCTCGCGACGACCGCGCCGCGGGCAAAGCCGAGCGCGAGAGCGCAGCGGAGGCCCGTGATGCCGCGGTCGATGCCGACACCGAGGCGAGCCGCGCGCGCGAGACGCGCGAGACGCGCGACCGCGGCGGCGGGGAAGCCGCGGAGAGAGCGGCGACGAGACGCTCGGCGAAGAAACCGGCGGCGCCCGCGAGGCGCGACGGCGCGCGCGGGCGGCGATCGGGCGACGGTCTGATGACGCACGCCGAGCCCGCGCCGCCCGAGCCGTTAGCCGAGACGCGCGCGGCGGACGCGCGTGCGCCTCGCGCGCTCCCCTCGAAAGAGGCCTCGAAAGAGCATCCGCGCGGCGAACGAAAAGCCACCGCGTCGATTCGCGAGACGCGCGCGTCGACTGAGGAGGCGGCGCCGGCGCCGTACGACGCGGAGGCGTGCCGCGCTTTCACCTCCGCGCCCGCGGAGACGCTCAAGCGCCGCGCCGCGTACGTGTTGGAGCAGGTGAGCGGGCACGTCGCGTCCATCCGCGCGCAGATCGCGGCGGAGCGCGCCGCGCCCGGCCCGGGGACGGACGGCGCGGCTGGATCCGTCGCGCAGACGTCGCGCAGGAAAGGCACGCCGCAGATGCTCCCCGGCGGCACGTACCGCCTGCTGTGCGACCGGTGCTCCGGAAGCGTCGCCGACGGCCACCGCAACTGCGCGGAGTGCGGCTCGGATTACTGCGTGGAGTGCTGCGCGGAGATGCGCGCGCCGCCGCGTCGCCGGCTGCCGAAAAGCCGCGGGAGCTCGCCGCGCGCCGCCAAGGAGGCCAAGGACGGGGCGGATTCCGCGCGGCGCGCGCGGTGTCCGAACTGCCTGGCGAACGCGTCGGATCGGCGCGCGGACGCCGCGCGCGCGACGAGCGCGGCGCTGGCGTTCAAGGTGCGGTGCGTCAGCGTGACCACGCAGAGGTCGCTCGCGGTGGCGAAGGCGATGCCGGACCCGCTCGC
>MDSV01191237.1_pt1 | contig 47380 bp, 54 predicted proteins | sample 810851 | NCBI WGS metagenome assembly MDSV01 (sample SAMN05326640, study PRJNA326480) | marine metagenome | isolation source: seawater | place: Atlantic Ocean: North East | collected 2012
AAAAAACCCATGAGTGGAAATAATGTCTCTCATGCAAAAAATAGAACCAAAAGAACCTTCCAGCCCAACCTGCATAAACATAAATTCTGGGTTGAATCTGAAAAAAGATTTATTAACTTAACAGTTTCAGCTAAAGGAATGAGAATAATTGATAAAAAAGGTATAGATCAAGTTCTTTCAGAAATTAGATCTAGAGGAGAAAAAATATGAGGGAAAAAATAAGACTAGTCTCTTCCGCCGGAACCGGACACTTTTACACTACGGATAAAAACAAATCTTCAACGCCAGATAAAATGGAAATTAAGAAGTTTGATCCTGTAATAAGAAAACACGTTATCTACAAAGAAGATAAGATTAAATAAATCCTATTGCTCTCTTAATTATCCCCTTTTTTAAATCTTTTGAATCTTGCACGATATCAAAAGCAGTATTTCTTGCTAATTTGAGCCAAGGATTATCGGTTTCAAATCCTCTCTTAAATGCTTCCATCATCCCTGCCATACCCATATTATGAATCTGTCTAGACTTCTGATAATTTCTTAGATTTCCCTCTGAACCAATATCATTCCCCTTTCTTCTTTCAGAAATTACTCTCTCAGATAATTCATTAACATCCATCAAACTAATATTTAAACCTTGTCCTGCTAAAGGATGAATTGTATGAGCTGCTTCGCCTACAATGACAGCCCTTCTAGAAAAATAATCCAAAGCATGCATCTGGTAAAGCGGGAAAGATCTCAATTCCGAATTTAGTTGTAAATGACCTATTGCACCCTCTGTGTCTTTATACAACTTCTCTTCTATAGATTTTTTATCTAAAGAAAGGACTTCTTCTGATTTTGGTATATTTAATGACCATACTAAGGAAATATTTGACCCCTCTTTCTCATCATATGGAAGTAAAGCAATAATTCCTTCTTCATTAAATAATTGTTTAGCAGAATTTAAATGTGGCATTTCAGATTTTAGGCTTGCTACTAGAGCTCTTTGTTCATAACTCCAACTCTTAGTCTTTATTCCACTAAGATTTCTAACACTAGAGTTAGCACCATCTGAACCTACCAATAAGGTTGCTGTAAAATTTTTCCCGTCTTTAAGAGATACCTTAACTACATCTTCATCATGTTTAATCTCTTCAAGTTCCCCTTCTATAAATTCGATCTTATCTGAAGAAAGAACAGGGTTTTTTAAATCAAACATTAAAGTATTGTTAGAAACAACTGCTCCTAAATTTTTTTCATCTATTTCCTCTGCAGAGAAGCTTATCCTTGAACTACCTCTTGAATCCCAAACCTCAATATTATTGAACAGAGTAGCTTGGGTAGTTGAAAGTCCTATCTTCTTAAGAAAATTCCATGAAGTTGAATTTAAGGCTGCAGTTCTTCCATTAAAGATGTCGCTCTTACGAACTACATAAGGGTTCTTATAATCAATCAATCCTACATTTAAACCCTCTTGTGATAGGTTAAGAGAAAGTGAGGACCCAGTTACTCCAGCTCCGACAACTATTACATCGAAATGCATTTTTAAGCTTTCAAGTTCTCTATATCAGATATTTCTCTTGGGGAATCAGGAGTTAGTATTTCAAACCCGGTTTCAGTAACAAGAACATCGTCCTCAATTCTTATGCCTATACCTAACCATTTTGTATCTACATCTTCTAGCGAATCTAGTATGTATATACCTGGTTCTATAGTCATAACCATGCCTGGCTCGAAATCCCTCCACTCTCCATCTCTTTTGTAATTCCCAACATCATGTACATCCATTCCCAGCCAATGCCCTATTCTATGCATATAGAATTTAGAATAGTCCTGATTACCTTGTAGTAAGCCTAAGTCATTGAGTCCATCTGTAATTACTTCTACAGATTTATCATGTGTTTTATTCCATGGATTACCTGGTTTTATTTCTTCCATAGACTTCTTGTGTGCTTCAAGGACAACTTCATAAATTAACTTTTGTTCCTCCGTAAACTTCTTCCCAACCGGGAATGTTCTTGTTACGTCTGAAGCATAGTAATCATATTCACAACCAGCATCTACTAACACTAAATCACCGTCATTTAACTCAGAATTATTTTCGTTGTAATGCAAAATGCATGAGTTATTTCCACCTCCTACAATAGAGTTATAGGCTGGAAATCTAGCGCCATTATTCGCAAAAGTATATAAGTACTCTGCCTCTAATTGATATTCGAACATGCCTGGTTTTACTGATGACATAGCATGATTGTGTGCTTCGCAGGTTATGCTTCCTGCTTTTCTCATGATTTCTATCTCTTTATCTGATTTGATAAGCCTCATTTCATGCAAAATAGAATCTAAAGAAACTAAATTTTCTGGAACCTCAACTCCTGCACGGGTATTTTTTCTTAGATCTTCTATCCACATTGGAATCCAATTACTTAAACCATTGTCAGCACTCATAGAAAAATATATATTCTTTTTTCCCTGCATGAGTTCAGGCATAACTGAATGAATCTTGGAAATGCTATAGGCTTCATCAGCACCAAAAACTTCTTTCGCTCCTTCTTGGCCTGACCTAAATCCATCCCATTGTTCTCTTTCTGGGTCTCTATCTCTACAAAACATAATATATTCATGTTTAGATCCAGGCGAAAGAACAAGAACTGATTCTGGCTCTGAGTACCCAGATAAATAATAAAAATTGCTATCCTGCCTATAAGAATAATCAGCATCAGAATTTCTTTGTTTTGGAGATGATGAAGCAACAATTACTAATGAGTCTTCAATCAATGAATTACAAAGTTGTTTTCTTCTTTTTATAAATTCACTATTCATATCAATTTTCTTTAAATAATTTTTCATCCTACCAATAAAGATGTTACTAGCAAGAAAAACTGATCGAAGTTAAACTTTTAAAACTTATGTCTGATAAAAAATTAGATGATTTAGAAAAAAATATAGATGAATTAATTTCTTTAAGCCAAAAACTTAAAGAGATAAATTCAGACCTAATCAAAAGAAATGAAAATCTAAGGAAAGAAGTGGCTTCTTTAAATAAAATTCTAGACTCTACTGAGGTAAGATTAAAAAACCTAATAGAAGAAAATAAGTAAACAATCTTGAAATGGAAGAAAACATCACAGCAGTTAAAATACTAGGAGAAGAATTCAGAATATCTTGTCCTCCTGAAGAAAAAGAACAAGTTATAAATGCTGCTGCATTTCTTGATAGTAAGTTAAGAGAAATGAAAAAATCTTCAAACCTAGAAGAAAATAAAATAACAATACTGACTGCTTTAAGAATTACTGATGAATATCTAAAATCTAAAGCTTCAAAGGATGCTTCTGAAGAAGCCATGAATCTCTCTAAAAATCTTACTTCTGCCGTTGACAAATTAGCCAAAAAGGTTAAAACCCAAAAAGAAATCCTATCTAAGATTTAAAGATAATATGTATACTAAATTTAGCTTCCTGGTTTAAACGATAGCTGCCATAATCCTCGAGCCGATATTAAAAAAACTAGGAGATAGTCTAAATTTTTTGGTGAGCATGCCCTTATCATTTAGGGAAGCCTTATAAAATGCGATTATCACCGCCTTGAACTTCACGGTTCAGGGTAATGCCAGCAACGTCAAATCGGGAAGCACTCTTTCGGCATCAATGAAAAATAAAAACTTAATAAGAAAAAAGCTCAAAGAAAAGAGATCTTCTTTATCTAATCATTATTGCAGTGCTTACGAAAAAAGTATTTCAAAAATAATCCTTAGTTTTATTGAAAAACATAATTCATTAAAAATAGGACTTTACGTTAGCTTCGGTAATGAAGTGAGAACAATGGAGTTAATAGAAAAAATTCTAAGTCTAAAGAAAGAAGTTTATTTACCTGTTCAAAATTTTATGAATGAAACACTTATTTTTAGGCAATATACCAAAGATTCTGAACTTATAAAGAATCAGAATAAGATAATGGAGCCTAAATCTGGCAAAGAAATAGATCCAGAGGATTTAGATATAATTTTCATTCCTTTGCTAGCTTTTGATAAAAACCTTAATCGAGTAGGAATGGGAAAAGGATATTATGACAAAACTCTTCATGGCAAAAAAGCAGGTAAATTAGTTGGCCTAGCATATGACTTCCAGGAAATTAGTAATGCCTTTCCAGAAGATCATGATGTTGCTATGAATGCCATTATTACCTCAAAGAATATTTTTACTCATGAAAAAACTTACTGAATCAAGCATCAAAGAGGGAATAAATTTTTTAATAGAAAAAGATAAAGAATTTGTACTACTTTTAGATGAAATAGAGGGAAAAATTACATCATTCAATATTCCTGAAGGCTTTATAGGCTTAATTAAGTTAATTACGGAGCAACAATTGTCTGTTGCATCCGCACGAGCAATCTATAGTAGGTTGCAAGATTTAGTAAAGCCAATGACTCCTGCAAAATTCCTTTCTACAGACACTAATCTAATAAAAGAAACTGGGCTTAGCGGGCAGAAGGTAAAATATTGTCTAGGAATTTCTAAAGCTATTTCAGAAAAGCAGATAGACTTTGAAAGCTTTAAAGAAAAAGAGGACTCAGAAATAACAGAAGAATTAGTTAAACTTAACGGCATTGGTGATTGGACAGCAAAATGTTATTTACTAGGAAGTCTCAAAAGAATTGATGTATTCCCATCTTCTGATTTAGTTCTGCAACTAGCAGTAAAAAAAATGAAATCTCTCAGAGAAAAGCCAAGTGAATTAGAAACTAGAAAAATTTCAGAAAGCTGGAAACCTTATAGATCTGTTGCTGCATTAATATTGTGGTCTAGTTATGAGAAATAATTTAAGACTTAGATCTAAGGAAGAAGGACTATCGAATCTAATAAATATATTTGAAAAAAATTACATAAAATTTGAAAAATTATTTCCATTACTGAAGGAAGATAATAATTTTAAATATTTTTTGCCTGAAGGTAGTCAGCTATCTGAGGTCTCTATAAAAATAGAGAAAATGTCTCTCTACACAACATTTGTAGAGATAAATCAATCTTCTAAAAAAGAGAAATCTGGGATTAACACTCAAATGAAGATAGCCATTTACCATGATATAAAGATGGCAGAAGTTAGATCATTTAACGGTAAAAAAGTATTCTGGATGAAATATAAATATCCTAATAAAAATATGTTTCATAAGAATGAAAAAATTCAAATTAATGTATTTCTTTCTGAATGGTTAGACTTTTCAGAAAAACAAGGATTATCTAAATATTTAGTTGAAATTTAATAATAAATGCACTATACTAGTGCATATGAACTATTTTAGTGCATTGTGCACAATAATTAAGCAATAAGTGCTCTTTACTAGCGCTTTTCGTATGTTATAGTTACTGCTCATTTTTTAGGAGAAACAATGACAGAAATAAAAACTTATGAATATATATGGCTAGATGGGTTTCAACCTGAGCCATCTATAAGAAGTAAAATCAAGGCAACAGATGAGGATACTCCTCCAGACTGGTCCTTTGATGGATCTTCAACTCAACAAGCTGAAGGCGGAAGTTCTGATTGTCTATTATTGCCAGTACAAACTTATGATTGCCCTCTTTTTGCAGATCATTTAGTAATGTGCCAAGTTCATGCAGGTGACCATTCTGTTCATCCTTCAAATACAAGAGCTGCTGCAGAAGCAGTTCTCACTGATGAATGGTGGTTTGGTTTTGAACAAGAATACTTCTTTACGAACAAAGACGGCTCACCACTAGGTTGGGAGGATGGAACTCCTAGACCACAAGGTGATTATTACTGTGGTGTTGGATCTGATAATGTAGCTGGAAGAGAAATATCAGAAGCTCATTTAGAGGCATGCCTAGATGCTGGTCTTACCTTGACAGGTACTAATGCAGAGGTTGCATTGGGACAATGGGAATACCAATGCTTTGGAAAAGGAATAAAAGCTGCTGATGATTTATGGATTAGCAGATACCTTCTCTATAAAATTGCTGAGGAATTTGGTGTAGGTGTAAATATTCACCCTAAACCTAAGACAGGTGATTGGAATGGTTCTGGTATGCATACCAACTTTTCAAATGAAGAAATGAGATCAAATGGCTCTGAAGCTCTTTTCTCATCTATGTGCGATAAGCTTGGCGAAGTTCATGAAGAAGGAATTGCTTCCTATGGTTCTGATAATGATATGAGACTAACAGGTCTTCATGAAACCCAGAACATCAAACAATTCTCTTATGGAGTAAGTGATAGAGGAGCAAGCATTCGAATTCCTATCTATACAGTCGAGCATGATTGGAACGGATATTTAGAAGACAGAAGACCTGCTTCAAATGCTGATCCATACAAAATCTTAGCTCACATAGTAGGAACTTTAACTAAGTAAGAATGAATCTTTGTCTAATTGTGAAGGAGTTCATCTCCTTCACAATTCTATTCTATGGATATTGAAAATCATACACTCAATGAACTATCTACAGGAGTTTTAGTTCTAGATAAAACCCTAAAGGTTTTGTTAATAAACTCTTCTGCCCAAACATTGTTAGATGTAACACAAAAAAATGCAAAAGATGATTTTATTGGCAATCTATTTTTCGAAGAACCTGAAAACTTTAGAGTATTTAAAGAATGCCTTGAAGATAGAAGGAGCTTTACCAAAGTAGATGCATTATTAAATTTAAAGTCAGGAAGAACTCTCCTTTGTGACTATCAACTAACACCTACAAGTAATTTTAAAGGAAAGAATTCCTTGCTTGTCGAAATTACAAGTAAAGAATTTTCGAGCGAAATCAAAGAAAGACTAAGAAATCAAACAAACCAAAGGATAACTACTGATTTTATTAGAGGACTTGCACATGAAATAAAGAACCCTCTAAGTGGCATTAGAGGTTCTGCCCAATTACTCAGTAATAAATTAGAAGAAGAATCTCTCAAAGAATACACAAATCTAATAATTAATCAGACTGATAGACTTTCTTCATTGGTGGATGATATTTTGGGACCAAACCGCAAACCTAATTTTGAACTAGAAAATATTCATAATATTTTAGAAGATATAATTAGCCTGACTAAGAATGAAATGGATGCTCAAGGGATATCTATCTCGAGAGATTATGACCCAAGTATTCCTGAATTAATTATAGATAATTATCTATTAGAACAAGGTGTACTAAATTTATTAAAGAACGCAAAAGAAGCTTTAATAGATTCAGAGACTCTCAGTCCTAAAATAGGAATATCAACTAGAATATTACATCAAGAATTCTTAGGTAATTCTTTTTATAGTACTGTTTGTAGAATCTCCATTACTGATAATGGACCTGGAATACCTGAAGATATAAAGGATTCACTTTTCTTTCCTATGATTTCAGGAAAAGACTCAGGTTCAGGTTTAGGGCTTTCAATAACTCAAGGTATTGTTTCACAACATAAAGGAGTAGTGAGATATGAAAGCACACCAGGAGATACTACTTTCTCGATTCTTATACCAGTTGAAAAAGCAACACCTCGTAATGAAGAATCTAACAATTTAACTAAAAAGGAAGTTTATGGCTAAGAAACCTATAGTCTGGGTAATAGATGATGATGACTCTATTAGATGGGTGCTAGAGAAAGGTCTAACAGAGGGCAACTTAGAAGTTGTAACCTTTGATCGAGCTAATAAAGCAATTAAAAGATTAGAAACAGATTCACCTGATGTAATCCTGACAGACATAAAGATGCCTGGTGCCTCTGGTATCCAGTTACTAGATTTCATCAAAGAAAATAGACCTGAGATTCCAGTAATAATTATGACGGCTCATTCGGATTTAGAGAGCGCAGTAGAGTCTTATGAACATGGTGCATGGGAATATCTACCTAAACCTTTTGATATAGAACAAGCTATAAATGTAATCAAGAGATCAATAGAAGAAGAATCAATTAATGTAAATGACTCAGATCTGAAAACTGCAGAGATAATTGGAGAAGCTCCTGCTATGCAGGAAGTTTTCAGAGCAATAGGCAAGTTATCTAATTCAAATTCCACCGTTTTACTTATAGGGGAATCAGGGACAGGAAAAGAATTAGTTTCCAAAGCCTTATTTCAACATAGTCCAAGGAAAGATAAACCTTTCTTGGCACTTAATATGGCTGACATACCTAAAGAACTTCTGGAATCTGAACTTTTTGGACATGAAAAAGGTTCATTTACAGGAGCTGATGAAAGAAGAATTGGTCGTTTTGAACAGGCAAATGGAGGAACTCTTTTTCTAGATGAGATAGGAGATATGCCTCTAGAAACACAGACTAGATTACTAAGGGTTCTTTCAAGTGGTGAGTTCTACCGTGTTGGAGGTAGAGAGCCTATTAAAGTAGATGTGAGGATAATAGCTGCTACTCATCAAAAACTAGAAGATAAAGTTCTTGAAGGTGAATTTAGAGAAGATTTATTTCATAGAATTAATGTCATAAGGATAAATCTGCCTAAACTCTCTGATAGAAGAGAAGATATACCTCAACTTTGTAGGCACTTCTTTAAAGTCTCATCTTCTGAGCTAGAAGAAGAATTAAAATTTTTATCAGAAGAAGTAGAAAACTACTTCATGAATCTAACCTGGCCAGGAAATGTTAGGCAGTTAGAGAATATGTGCCGTTTATTAACTGTCATGTCTCCTTCTAGAGAAATAAGATTAGAAGATCTCCCTGATGATCTAAAAAATGAAACGGTTTCAGTAAAAGAAGATTGGACAACTCTTTTAAAGAATTGGGCAGATAACTCACTAAGTAATGGGGAAGAAGGATTGCTAAATATAGCCTTGCCTGAGTTTGAAAAAACTATGATCAGAGCTGCATTAAATAAGACTTTAGGTAGGAAAAACGAAGCAGCAAAATTATTGGGCTGGGGAAGAAATACTCTTACGAGAAAAATAAAGGAACTAAATCTTAACTAGTTATTTATCAATGGCAATCCTTGCGCTTTCCATCCCATTATTCCATTCTGGATGATATAGTTTTTAGTATATCCAAGCTTCTTCAATTTAAGCCCTGCTTGCTTCGAAACAGAACCATTTTGGCAAACTAAAATCACAGGATTATCTTTTTTATGCTGGTCAAGAATACTTTCCAATGAATCAAGAGATTCACAATTTATAGACCCAGATATATGACCACTAGAGAATTCTTTTTCTGATCTAAGGTCTATAAGAAAACCATTTTGTTTATTAACCATTTGAGTTGCCAAAGAGGGTTCAATTTTTTCACCTCCTCTTCGTGACTCATGGATCAACAAACCTAAAATAGCAAATAGCAATATAGTTACTGCTATAAAATTTTGGCTTAAAAAAAGAAAAAATGTGTCCATGATGTCGGGGGATTATATAGACTAGTGAGTTAGAATGTACCAATAAATTCTAATCTAGGAGATAAAATTAAATGTCTAAATTAATCCTTATTCGGCATGGACAAAGTGAATGGAATGAATTGAACTTATTTACTGGTTGGAAAAATCCTGGATTAACTAAAAAAGGAGAAAAAGAAGCTACTGATGCGGGTAAATTACTAAGAGAGAAAGGAATTATATTTGATATAGCTTTTACTTCTGCACTTAAGAGAGCACAAGATACTTTAACTATCATTCTAAATGAGATAGACCAGACTTCCCTCAAAATAATAAAGGATCAATCTTTAAATGAGAGAGATTATGGTGACCTATCTGGTTTAAATAAAGATGAGGCTAGAAAAAAATGGGGCGAAGACAAAGTCCACCAGTGGAGAAGGTCTTTTGATATATCTCCCCCTGGAGGAGAAAGTTTAAAAAACACAGCAGAAAGAGTATTGCCTTATTATGAAAGAAATATAGTTCCAAGGATTAATGAAGGTTTAAACATCTTAATTACAGCACATGGGAACTCGCTTAGATCTCTTGTTATGCACTTAGATAAAATAAGCTCCGAAGATATAGTTAAATTAGAAATTGGTACTGGAGTACCACTCATTTATGAAACTGAAAGTTCTAAAAATATAAGAAAAGTAAATTAGATTCGAACTGTTATACCGGCTTCTGACATTTCTTTTTTTGCCTCAAGAATAGAATATTCAGAAAAATGGAAAATACTTGCAGCTAATACTGCATCTACACCGCCTAGTGTTATGCCTTCAACTAAATGTTTTATGTTCCCTGCACCTCCTGAGGCTATTATAGGTATGGATATAGAGGATGAAACTTTATGATTAAGTACATTATCAAAACCTTCCTTTGTTCCATCTCTATCCATACTGGTTAAAAGAATCTCTCCTGCTCCCATTTCTTCAGCTAAATTTACCCATTCTAGAACATCAATCCCAGTTCTATTTCTTCCTCCATAAGTTACTACCTCCCAAGAATCTTCTTTGTTCTCTTTTGATTTAGCGTCTATAGCCAGGACTATACATTGAGAGCCAAATTTATCTGCTGCTGCTTTGATAAAATTGGGGTTTTCTACTCCTGCTGTATTTATACTGACTTTATCTGCCCCTGATCTTAAAAGCTTTTTAATATCATCCAAATTTCTAACCCCTCCACCCAAGGTCAAAGGAATAAAAACCTCCGTTGCTATTTCTTCGATTGTCTTATAAGTGATCTCTCTATTGTCACTGCTTGCTGTAATATCCAACATGACCAATTCATCAGCTCCTTCTAAATCGTATCTTTTAGCCACCTCTTTAGGGTCTCCAGCATCAACTATATTGATAAAATTTACTCCTTTAACTACTCTTCCGTTATCTACATCTAAGCAGGGTATAATTCTCTTTGCTAAAGTCATTCTCTTATCTCGAAGCCTCTATTGCCTCTTCAAGCGTAAATGCTTTTTCATAAAGAGCTTTGCCAGTTATAGCACCATATATAGATCCAGTTTCAGATAGTTCATTTATATGCTCTAAACTGGCTATACCTCCAGAGGCTATAACAGGCAATTGAGTATTTGAAGCTACCTCCAGGGTAGCTGTTAGGTTGGGCCCTTCCATCATCCCATCTTTAGAAATGTCTGTAAAAATAAAACCCGCTAAAGGAAATTTGTTGAATCTTCTTATTAAATCTAGAGTTCTAATTGAAGTTTCCTGCTGCCATCCCTTAGTTTTTATAAAACCTTCTTCAGAATCCACTCCAAGAATAATTCTATTAGGATATAAATCACATAAATTAACAATAAAACCTGGGTCTTCAATTGCTCTAGTTCCAATGATAATTCTATCTATTCCGCTTTCTAAATAGTGACTTGCTATATCTAAGTCTCTAATACCCCCTCCAACTTGAATAGTTCTATCTTTAAAGGCACTAGATATCTCTAAAAAAATATCAGAATTAATAGATTTGCCTTCTAATGCTCCATCTAGATCTACCAAATGTATGCACTCTGCTCCTCCTTCAAACCACATAGAAGCTACTTCTAAAGGATTATTCGAATAAACAGTTTCCTTACTAAAATCACCTTTTAATAACCTTACGCAATTACCTCCTTTAATGTCTATGGCTGGGATAACAATCATTTACTATGCCCTCCTTCCCAAGAGGCAAAATTCTTATATATCTTTAACCCGTCATCTTGGCTCTTTTCAGGATGGAATTGAACAGCAAAAATGTTATCTTTATAAACAGAAGAAATAAATTCTTGTCCATGCTCTGTAGTAGACGCTTTATTTTTACTATCTAAAGCAGCATAAGAATGAACGAAGTAAAAAAAAGAGTTCTGAGATATACCTTCAAACATAGGATGGCTAATTCTCTGATTAACAATGTTCCAACCCATATGTGGTACTTTTATATCTTCAATTACATTAAGTTTTTTTAAAATACCATCCACTAAACCTAGGCAGTTAGTTCCTCCGCTCTCTTCACTTTCTTTAAGTAATATCTGCATTCCTACACAGACTCCTAAGATAGGTTTTTCTTCTGAGAATCTTCTTATTAAATCATCCATCCCTAGATTCTTTATTGCCTTCATGCAATCTCCTATAGCTCCAACACCTGGAATGACAATTCTGTTAGAAGCTTCTAACAATTTTAAATCTCTTGAAATGAATACCTGATGATTTTCTGTTACTTTCTCTATAGCCTTTGCAACTGAATGCAAATTACCCATTCCATAATCTAAAACGGCAATTTTCTGCATTTTATTTATTTATAAAGAGCCTTTAGTAGAAGGGATATTCTCCCCTGACTTTGTATCTACTTCTATAGCCATACGAAGAGCCTTTCCGAAAGCCTTAAAAATTGTTTCAACTTGGTGGTGAGTGTTATCTCCACTGAAATTAGTAATATGCAAAGTTAAAAATCCATGATTACAAATTGATTGAAAGAAGTGCTCAAATAAATCAACATCAATATTACCTACTGTGTCTTTTGCATACTTAACATCCAAAAAAAGCCCTGGTCTTCCAGAAAAATCTAAGACTACTCTTGAAAGAGCCTCATCTAATGGAATATAAGAGAAACCATATCTTCTTATTCCTCTTTTCTCACCTATAGCTTCTTTTAAAGCCTCTCCAAAGCAAATTCCTATATCTTCAATAGTATGGTGGTCGTCTATATGAAGATCCCCTTCAGCTTTAAGATCTATATCAATTAGGCCATGTTTTCCTATTTGATCGATCATATGGTCTAAAAATGGTAGGCCAGAGTCAGATTTAGTCACACCCGAACCATCTAAATTTATCTTAAGATTTATCTTTGTTTCAGAAGTATTTCTTTTAATCTCAGAAGTACGCATAATCATTCCATTAAGGGCGCGAAATTATAAAGTAAATTCTTATAGTAATCATCCTTGCTCATATAAAATAATAATAATAATGGAAACCTTCAGTACTCAATTAATTAAATGGCACAAAAAGTCTGGTAGGCAAGATCTCCCTTGGCAAATTGATAAATCGCCCTATAAAGTCTGGATTTCAGAAATTATGCTTCAACAAACTCAAGTAAATACTGCTATCCCCTACTTTAAAAAATTTATAAAAAGATTCCCAAATATATCTACTTTAGCTGAAGCCAATCAAGACGATGTTTTATCTCTATGGTCTGGATTGGGGTACTACGCTAGAGCTAGAAACCTTCATAAAACAGCAATTATTTTAAAGAGTGATTTTAACTATTTATTACCTTCCTCTCTTAAACAGTTAATAGACTTACCAGGAATAGGAAGATCTACAGCAGGAGCTATTCTATCTTTAGGTTTTAACAAAAAAGCTCCCATACTTGATGGAAATGTCAAAAGAGTAATAACAAGATATAAAAATATAGGAGAAGACATAACTAAGAACAAAACACTCAATTATTTATGGGATATTGCAGAAGAATTGCAACCGGAGAAAGATTTCTCTATCTATAATCAATCAATAATGGACCTGGGTTCAATTATTTGTAAAAGAAAGAATCCATTATGTGATGAATGTCCTTTATCAGAGAGGTGTCTTGCAAGAAAAAATAAATCTATTCACTTGATACCATTTAAACCCAAGAATAAAAGAAAGCCATTAAAAAAAGTTTTTTGGTTATTGCCTTATACTCTTAGTGGTCGGATTTACCTAAGAAAAAGAGAGGACGTTGGCTTATGGGGAGGTCTTTGGACTTTTATAGAGAATCAAAATCTAAATGAGCTAATCAAAGAAAGTAACCAATCCTTCCTGGAGATAGACCGAAATCTACTTAAAAAACATTCAACAATTAGCCATAGTTTCTCTCACTATAACCTGGAAGCAGATTTATATTTATTAAGATTTACAGAGTCTAACGCTAATAAAAATTGGAAAAACATCAATGAATTAGATAATCTTGGAATACCAAAACCCATTGTTGAAACTCTAAAGAAAATTAAAGAAAATGGAAAGATTAGTATTTTGTAGAAAATATCAAAAAGAATTACCTGGTCTCAAGAAAGCACCCTATCCAGGTCCCAAAGGTCAGGAAATATTTGAATCCGTATCAGATAAGGCCTGGCAAGAGTGGCTAATTCATCAAACTATGTTAATAAATGAAGGACAATTAAACTTAACTAATAAAGAATCTAGAAACTGGTTAAAGGAACAAATGGAGCTGTTTCTTTCTAATGAGGAATATGAAAAACCAAAAGGATATAAGCCTGAAGTTTAACTTCTTATATTTTTAGTTTTTGTATACAATCGCAGCTTCTAATTTGCCCAGATAGCTCAGTTGGTAGAGCAAAGGACTGAAAATCCTTGTGTCGGTGGTTCGATTCCACCTCTGGGCACCACTACTTTTTACTAATAATTATTAAATTAATTCTTCACTTCTTGTTTTGTTTAGTAAGTAATTTTTTTAAATTTTAATTATTATTTTCTAAGATGTTTAAAGAAGCTGCAGCAAAAGCTAAATTAGATATTATGGAACTAAGGCTGGTTATCAGAGGCACATTTACATAATTCTTGGGTAATCTCATGGGAACAATAATAGTATCACCAGGCCTAACTCTGAAGCCTAACCATCCACGCTTTGATCTAACTGTACCGTCTGAAGAAATAATATAAACTTTTCTCTTATTTGCATAATCTCTATATCCTCCTGACATCTCGATGTAATCAGTTAATGATCTGTTCTTTTGAAAGGTCATAGTTAATGGCTGATAAACTTGACCTAGTACTGTAACAGTATAATTCTTTGGTTTTATAAAGATCTGATCTCCATTTTCAAGAATTATGGATTTACTCTCATCACTCCCTGGCTTTAAATTTCCAGATAGCCTGCCTAATCTACTAGTATCTACCTGCAAAGAGTTAATATAAGACATGTAATCGTCTTGTTGAGGGTTTTCCCTTTTGCTTAATAAAAGACTCTCAGATAAATCTCTTTTAGCTTGTTCCAATGAATAAACTTGTTGAGCTCTTATTGATTCTCTTAACAGCACAATAGACTTTAAATCAGCATTGGATCTGAATTTTCCTATCTGCCTCCATGCATCGTCCAAAGTAGATCCTTTTAAGATAAAATATTTTCCAGGTAAGAATACTTCTCCATATACATTTATGGATATCAATTCTGAAGATATTTCTCTGAATGTAAATCTATGATACTTCCTTGCTTCAAAATTAAAATTTTTATAACTTCCCGTCAAGGATATATCTTCTAATGGACTAACATATAGAGTCTTATCAAGGTTATGATGAGTAAGATCATAACCAAAGAAATCTATTATTTCCTCAAGTGAAAATTTTCCTGCCATAGGGATTTTTATATTCCCTACTCCCCTTATTCCACTTATATAAAGTGAATATTCATCTATTAAATTTCTAGAAAGATTGTTTAAAGAAGAAGGAATTGAAAGGTCATTTTTAGAATAAAAATAGACAGAGTCATTCATTTTCAATTCTAATTTACTGTAAGAATCTATATCATTTAAGTTAAATAAAGAGGGTTTTTTACTTTGTAAAATTGCTGCGAAAGGATATATATCCCCTGTAAATTCAATATCTTCTAATAAATCTGAAATTGAATTATATTTTTCATAATCATAATAGCCAGGTTTTTTTACTGCACCTTGAACTAAAATGCCTCTCTTTTGATTTTGCTTAAGATTGAATACCTGAACAGATAATATTCCATCTAAATTTATATTTTGGTCACTAGCTACAAATTGTTTTATTTCTGATTTTTCTGAGTCTAAGACTTCCAATGATATCTTAGATAAATTAGCCTTATCAGTGAACCCTAAACCAAAGTCAATTAAATCACTTAAAAGCTCTCCTTTTTTAATTTCGTAAGTTCCAGGTCTTTTAACAGAACCTTGTAAAGAAACAAATTTATTTGCTGGACCAACTAAAATGGTGTCACCTGCATCTATTGTTAGATCATTTGATCTGTCTCCAAATATTAACAATTCATAAAGATCAAAATTATATGTACTCCCGTCACTCTTTATTAGTTTAATTTCTCTTAAAGTTCCTATAGGCGAGACACCACCTGAGTAAGCTAAGCTACTAGTTATTGTAGAGAATGGATTAACTAGATAAGTTCCAGGTACATTAACTGCACCTACGATAGTTATTTTCTTTCCGCTTAAGCTTTTAATTGATAAATCAACCTTTGTTCCAACAAAAGAAATCTCTACTAGAGAAGAGATCTTCTCCTTAGCCTCTTGAAGAGTTAATCCTACAACTGAAATTGGACCTATTTCTGGAAATGAAATAGTACCATCTAATTGTACAGTCAGATCAAAGATCCTACTTTTAGAGCCATGTAATAGTATTGTAAATACATCCCTTAAGGATATAACGTAATCATTTGGTAATGGTAAATCACCTGTTGCCATAACTGACGTTGGAATACTACTGAAATAACTATAACCAAACTTAGAACCATAAATAGACTGATTGAATTTCTCTAAATTTTCAGGTTGTTTACAATCAATATCATTTTCACAACCTAAGCTTTCTAGATCTTTAGGCAATTCATTATTGATGATAAGGTTTTCTCCAATCTCTTCAATTAATTCATCGGGCAAGTCATCTAAGTTGGATATATCAAGTTCCTGGCTATATGTATTTAGAGAGAAAATAGAAAATAAAGAAATAAATAAGAATGAAGATATAAATCTCCTAGATTTTTCTAAATAATCTTTTTGGTTAAAGTCCTTCATCTTTATTAATTCAGCCTCATAACATTTAATTAGAGATTAGGCATATTATGCAAAATATAAGCCTTTGCAACAAACACTTAAAAATTTTAGATTCTAATATCACATTATTTTAGTCTTTAATCCTTCAGGAATATCAGGTAAATCTTTAAAAACTGACCTTAACAAACTTGAGTTCGGAAATATTATTACCCAAATAGTTAATATTATTAGAAGAAAATAGGTTTTTAGATTTTGATTCTTAAAATACCATTGTTCTAAATCCCCCTTATAAGGTGTAATAATGTCAGAAAAAAAATCTAAATTTTCTTTTCCTTCATCTAATATAGCCTCTTCATCTCTGAAAATAATTGAACCAATACCAGACAGTCCAGGCTTCAGCTTACTTATTATTTCTTTACTCTCTTCTGGAAATTTATTAAAAGAGGATTCAGTCTGAGGCCTAGGACCTATTAAACTCATTTGACCAAGCAATACGTTTATAAGCTGAGGTAATTCATTTATTTTAGACTTTCTTAGAAACCTACCAAGAGGCAATATTCTAGGGTCATTCTTTACTGTGAGGGTTTTTGTTCCAATATTCTCGCTATCCTTCTTCATGGTTACAAATTTAATTACTTTAAAATTAGAATTCCTAATTCCAACTCTATTTTGTAAAAAAATTACCTCACCCTCTCCTGTTAAACGTAAAATTATTGCAACGATAATAAATAGAGGCAGAAAGATAATTAAAGCAAGCAAAGAAAATATAAGATCAAATATACGTATCATGATTACATTTTCTCGTCCAAAAACTTCCCTTTTTCTATATGATTAAATTCTGGCAGTAATTCTGAAAATAGATTAACTATTTCCTTTCTCTCTAGACTCTTTCTTTCCTCTAGTTTCTTCAATTCTTTTTTAAATAAAGAAATATCCTTAGGATTTGAGAGAAGGGAGTTCTTTATTACTCCTATTTCTTTAAATTTATCCATATTAATTTCTTCTTTATCAGTAAAAAACTCCTCAAAGTCCTTTTCTCCAGTTGTGTCGCTCTTGAAAAAATAACAAGGCCAAATCTTATTTGGAATTAATTCTTTAGTTTTTCTTCGGGCCTCTTCTTCACTTTGGCATAGAAAAGGCTCATAGCCAATTTGATTTAAATAATTTTGAGCAATTTCTGAAAAAGTTTTTTCATGAAGTTTCTCTGTAAGCTTAGGAAAAAGAATGTCCCTATTTTGACCAAGCAGCCCTGAAATAAGACAAAGCTCTCCTGATTCTTCTGGTGTTATAAAGTACCTTCTTACGTCAAAGGGTGCAGCTATCGGCTGCTTTTTAGCTATTCTGCTATTAAAACCCTGCAATAAAGATCCATCTGAAAAAGCAACATTTGCAAATCTTGATAAAGAAATAGGCATATTAATACTTTGCGACATTAGAAAATCTTCCATAACTTTCTTTGTAGCACCCATTATGTTTACTGGATTAGCTGCTTTATCTGTTGAAACACAAAAATACTTCTTACCCCCTAGTCTCTTTATCAATTGAAAGCTTTCCAGTGTATTAATTATATTTACATTTATCATTCTCATTAGAGTAAAGGGATCTTTCTCGCTTCTTACATGTTTTAAAGCAGATAAATTAAAGCAATAATCAAAAGATTCAGATGAATTTAATAACATCTTGAACTCTTTGCTCCCAGCATCTATAGCAAAGGTCTTAAATTCTCCATCGATATAACCCAATGAGCTTCGAATATCTCTTACAAGTTCAACTAAATTGTTTTCACTTATGTCAACGACATATAACTTTCGTGGATTTCTCTTAAAAATCTCCTTTGTTACAGCTTGACCTATTGAACCTGCTCCTCCTATAACTAAAAATGAAGAATTCTTTACTTCATCAGATAAATTCTGCTCATTACTATTAATATCTTCCTCAAATAACTTGGAAGACCTGCCTATCAGCTTTAAAAGATTATCCTGGTTAATCATCAATTGCCTCCAGAAGAGTAGCAGTAACTAACTCAATCTGTTCAACAGATATTGAGGGGAATAAAGGAAGAGAGAGTTGATTAGTGCATATCTTAGAAGATATAGGATAATCAGAAGCAGAAAATCTACCCTTATAAGCTTTAAAATTCCAAAAAGGTGGGTAGTGAATACTTGACTGTATGCCTCTCTCCTTTAGATAGTTGATTACATAAGCTCTATCATGGCCATCTGGCAATAAAACAGGGAGAATATGATAAGAAGACACTGATGTCTTTGGAATGTCTTCAAAAGGTATTAATATTGATGAGTCTCTCAATTCTCTTCGATACTTTTCTGTTGCTTTGAACCTTTTCTTATTTCCATCTGCGAGTTTATTCAACTGAACTACCCCTAAAGCTGCTCTAATTTCATCCATTCTATAATTTAAACCAGGTATTATTACATCGTAGGATAGTTCTCTACCTTTGTGTTTGTCTAAAGTTAAAGTCGTCATTCCATGTGAACGTAAATGTTGAATTCGATTTTTTAAATTATCATCTATAGTTGAAATCATTCCTCCTTCACCAATTGATAAGTTCTTATTACTAAAGAAAGAAAAAGCAGATAGATCTCCCCAAGTACCGCACATTCTACCTTCAATTGAAGCACCTGGTGCATGAGCTGCATCTTCTATTAAAGCTATGCCTTCCTTTTTACACAACTCATGTATTAGTCTTATATCTTTGCAAGGATAGCCTGCATAATGAACAACAATTACTGCTTTTGTCCTATCGGTTATCTTTTCTTTTACTGATTCAAAGGATACATTCCAGTCATCTAAAGATCTGCTATCAGCTAAGACGGGCTTGGCTCCCACCATCTCGATAACATTTGCATCAGCAACAAAAGTAAGAGAAGGCATTATTACTTCATCATCTTTTGTTATACCCAAAGCCATCAGAGAAGTATGTAATGCTGCAGTACAGCTAGACACAGCAAAGCAACTAGATTCTTCGCCTAGAAATTTACTAAAATTATTTTCAAATTTATTTACTTCTTGGCCCATAGAGAGCCATCTAGATTCTAGTACTTTATTAACAGCTTCTTGTTCTTTATCATCATAATATAGCTCGAATAACTGGACTTGCCACATATCTTTATATCCTTCTTAAATTCCTTAAATTTTCTGGGTAAACCTTTTCAATAATAGCTTTTGAATCAGAATTTATCCATAAATCAACTGGGACGCCTTCCTTGCCAAGAAGATGTCCTATTCCGGTGTCATTACAAACACACAAGCTTATTAAGTTAGAAGATTCAATAAGCTCTGAGATGCTTAGACCATCCCATACTTGATCAAATTCTTCAGCCATTGATTTCTTTTCTCTTGGTCCTATTATTTGAATAAATGTATTTTTTGGATATTTTTTTCTGTAGGTAGAGATAATTTCTCTGATTTTTTTTTCTTCTAAAGACTTTCTAAGTTTATCTCCAAATCCAAAATGAAAAGCAATTGGAAGATCGTCATTTATTAACAACTGTTCTTTTTGTGATTCTTTTTCAAACAGATTAGATTTAGTGTCTTCATTAAATTTAATTTTCCTTTTAAGGGCTTCTTCCAAAATAAAGATATTCTCTTCTCTCCTGTGAAGGTTATTATTCGAAATTCCTAAGAAAGAATAAGAAAATTTAATTAATAGAAGGGAGGCAAGGAATTTAAATAGTTTATTCTTAAGTTCTGTTCCTCCAGTAGTTCTTATAATTTGATTAGTTTTATTTTTAAACTTTAAAGATAAAGAATTAAGTAGAGCATGAAATGGGCCCCCTAGTATTACAGGGTGTCCTTTGTGCTTCAAATAATCGAAAACGGACTTTTCTTTTACAAAAATACTATACTCATATCCTTCATCTTTAATTTTATCTATAGCTCCGGAGGCCATAATGATATCTCCTAGACCAAAGGTATGTATGATTATTAAATGATTTTCTTTATCCATTTTATTTTATACTTCTAAAAGTTGAGTTCATCTAGTTAATCTCTTTAAGATATCTGGCGTTTTTTTATCTATAATCAAAAAATTTACTAATCCTATGAAGAACCCAGTGCCATAAGAAATATGATAACAACTAAATATTATAGGCAGTATAGGTAAGAATTTAAGAGTTCTATTTTGAAAACTTATAAAACAAGAAAATAAAAAATTTAAAGAAAAGTAAGAAAGCAATACCAAAGAAAGAATGTAAAGAAATATAAGATTTACGAATCCTAATAAAGGTAATAAAAGTAAAGAAGAAACAAAAGAAACTGGGACTAAATGCCTTATAGAAGCAGGCTGTTTATGCTTTTTTATAACTTTTACTTTCCAATATCCATATTGAAAGTACTGCATAAATATGTCTCTAATTCTTGATCTAGGGTAGTACCATGATTTTATCTGAGGGGTTTGCCATACCTTTCCTCCAGCTAAATTAATCCTAAAGTTTAGCTCATCATCCTGATTACGCACTAATTCTTCATCAAAAAGACCAATTTCAATAAGATATCTTTTTTGCCAACATCCAAAAGTTACAGTATCTACCTCGCCTTCATAATCAACATCATGGAATCTAGCTCCTCCAACAGAAAATTTAGAATGGTAACAAAGAGAATTAGCTTCTTGTATATAAGAAGAATGCTTAGTTCTAGCAGGTCCTCCTACATTTTGTGCCTCTGTCTTCAAGAGGTAATAGACAGATTTCTCTATATAATCGCTCGCATATTCTACGTGCGCATCCATTCTTATGATAATTTGGCATTCAGTGGATAAAATTGCTAAATTCAATCCAGAGGACACTATCCTTTTGTGATTATCTATTAAATGAATATTCTTCTCGGAAATAAATTCTTTGATAATTTCTCTTGTTCCATCATCACTCATTCCATCGGCTATAATTATTTCTGATGTTTTAAATTTCTTACTTTGGGATATAGCAGTATCTAAAATCTTTCTTATATGATCTATTTCATTCCTGCAGGGAATAATTATTGCCACTGAAATGTCATATATATTCGTTTTCATGTTCTCTCACTTAACTATCTTAAACTGAACCTTGTAATAGAAAGAAATTTGGCTATGCCCAAAACAAAAAAGATATACAAAAGATAATAGATAATTTCGAAAAATGAAGCCAAGGTCCAGTTTAAAAAAAACATAATTTTTGGAAACAACCAAGCATATAATGAAAATATAATTAATCTAGTTGTTCTGTGTGCTTTTACCCAAAAATATAGTAAAGCTAAAGAACTAAAGATAGAAAAAAATAAGCCTATAATTCCACTATCAAAGTACATTAAGGCAGGATAGAAGGCCATGCAAGATACATGAGGCTCCCATCTATTTTCAGAAATAGCAGAACAGGCTAATTGCGATAAACTCATTCCTGATTCAGCTATATCTAAAAATGGGAATATCCTTTGAAAGAAATAAGTAAAACTATAATACTCTTCTCTTAATAGATTGATGCCATCAAAGAGAAGAAAAGTACTTTCCAGGATATAGTATCTTCCATAAGACCAATTTAGCAGTTCTATCATTAAATCAGTATCAACACCCTGAAAAAGAGAAGCTAAAATTCCAAAGGTAGAGAGATCAGAAAATCTACGTACAGTTAAAATATAAAATATGATCGGAAAAGATAGTGCTGTTAAAGAAACTGTTTTCCAAGAAATCTTTTTTGATATAAGTAAATATACTCCTAAAGAAAAAATAAAGAAGAAGGCAGGTGCTCTTTCCCCATCCACAGCGATTAGAATGAAAATAATCGATAAGCTTATTAATGCTTTTTTATATTTCTTAAGATGAAGGTTAAAAATCAAAGCAACTATAGCTGACCACATGGGTATCTTAAAGAAATATAATCCTGCCCAAACATCTACCATATAATCTGTTTGGAATATGAAACCAAATTTTAAATATCGAATTAATAAGCCAAGAAAAGTGAATGCTATTGATAGATAAAGAAAAAGATCAGCTGCAATTAAATCTTTTTTTGATATCGATAAATTAAATTTAGTCTTAACTTTACTTTTTTCATCCAATTCAAAAGTTAAGGCTACTAAGGATAAACAAAAAACAAAAATAAAGAGGATAAAAAATGTTGATGTTAAGTCTTGACCAGAGATATTAAACTTGGAGTAAATATATTCTGCATAAACCCACCTTAAACTCAAGAAAGCTAAGCTGTAAAGGGTTAAGACCTTAAAAGGGCCATCTATTCTTGTTTTAACTACAAAAATCAAAAATAGTTGGAATGATACTAATAGAGTTAAAAAATACTCCATAGCAAAGCCTCTTCTCGAATAGAATTTCTCAGGTACTTTTTACAACGAATAACCAGCAGATGTTGCATCATCATAGAACATCTTAACTGTTTCTAAAGAAAATTCTTCTAAATCCTTGCCAAAGCCATCAATGGCTCTAAGAATGTCTGGGGTAACTGTAATAATATCGCATCCGCATCTTTCAGCTTGGATAACATTGAGGGCTTCTCTAGGGCTGGCCCAAAGAATTTCTTGTTCTGGGCTTTCCTTTGTTAAATCTACTGCAAATTTCATTATTGGTTCAGGGTCTATACCTGTATTTGCTATTCTTCCAGCAAAAATCGATATTACTGCTGGAGTTTCATTTTGAATACTAGAAACTACATTCTCTATTTGTGTTTTTGTGAAGATAGCAGTTACATTAACTTTAACTCCCTCTTGTGTTAATTTCTTGATGAGTTCATATGTATAAACTTTCTTTGTATTCATAACTGGAATTTTTACATAAACATTAGGCCCGAGATCTCTTAGTAATAGGGCTTGTCTTTCCATTTCATCAATTTCATCTGAGAAAACTTCAAAAGAAATTGGCATATCAGTAATCAATGATAGAGCTTCTTTAGCGAAACCAAGGTAGTCAGTTATCCCTGATTTATTCATCAAAGTAGGGTTAGTGGTAAACCCTGAAACTCTATTAGAAACATAGGCTTCTTTCATTTCATCTATAACAGCGCCATCAGCAAAAATTTTTATCTTCATTTAGTTGACTCCCATTTAGTTTCATTTTCTGCAATAAGAGGATGAGAAACAAGCAAATGCCAAACCACGGCTTGCCAGCCTTCTGTGTGAGGAGTGATTAAACCTTCATCTATAGTTGGAATAATTACTACTAAATCACTAGATTGTCTTGAAAAACCTCCATCTTTCCCCACAACACCCAATACTTTAGAACCTAACTCATTTGCATATTCAATACACTTCACAAGATTTACACTTATATTTCTTTCTTTACTGCCTCCGCCAACGGAAAAAACAAAGATGCCATCTTTGGAATTAAAATTACTTGCTTTCAGCCAATTAACATATGAAGTGTCCCAACCATCATCATTTATTCTAGCAGTTAACTCAGAAACATTATCAGTTGGAGAATAGGATTCAATATTAGCTATTTTTCTAAAATCATTAACAGCATGACTACTATGGCCTGCTCCTCCACCTGAACCTATAAAAAATAATCTGCCAGAGTTACTCCTTATATTAGCTAACTCTTTAGCCATATTTTCTATAGTCTCAGCATCTATAGAACTTGAAATTTTTATAGTTTGTTCTAAATATTCTCCTGAAAAAGACATCTAATAACTCCTTTTTTGTATAACATAAGTTTGAAACTATAAATAATATACTCATATCAATATTTCACAAAGGGAACTTATTCTTACTACTCCTGATACTTCCTGATTATATTTAGTATCAAGCAATAGAGAGTCTATTTTTGCATTTTTTGCTGCCCCTATATCTTTGCCAGAATCACCAATTAGCAAACACTCCTTAGGGTCTAAATCATATTTCTTAATCAAGTCATTGATCATTCCAGGTTTAGGTTTTCTGCAGAGACAATTGTCTTCGTTATCATGCGGACAATAAATCAAATCCATAATATTAAAACTATCCTTGATTATTTTATGCATCTTGTTTAATTCTTCTTGATCAAGTAGCCTTCTGTTTATATCAGGCTGATTAGTAACAACAAATATCCTCTTGTTCTTTTCTAGTGAATGATAAAAGGCAGTAAAATCCTCTCTAAGTTCAAATTCACTTAAAGATCTTGGAGATGATATAAGCCCTTGCCTAATAACAACTTTATTAATTACTCCGTCTCTATCAAAAAAAATATTCTTATAGTCTTCTATGTTAATTTCTTTCATCTTCTAAACGACTGCTTAATTCATCTATGCCTGCATGACTTCCTATTTCATAGAACCTTTGATTAGAAACGAAATACTGAAGTTTTCCTTGGTCAGAAAAGGTTTCTTGCAAAATAGACAGGTCGAATGATTTTTTTGTTGATTTAAAATGTCTTTTTTCAAAAATACTAAGTCCGTAATCTATATAATTAGATTTTTTATTTGGCCCCTTCTTCTTGGAATAAAAAAAACCTTCTTCTGTTAGGTGGACGTTACTTACATCAAAGAGACCTTGATTCTTATAAATTACCATCAAAGGTCCTGTATTAATTTCATATGCCTCCTCTACATCTTTATAAGTTATATCTAAATAAGAATCCCCATATAAAACAAAGAAGGGGCCTGTAAGAGCAGCAGAGGCCTTTTTGATAGCCCCTCCAGTCAATAAAGGCTTATGGCCATCATTTGAGAAACTTATATTTAGACTTCCTGTGTAGTTTTTTTCTAAGTATTCAGTTATTTTCTTTCCTAAATGTCCAGTACATATAATAACTGTATTCAAACCCTGAGATTCTAAAGATTCTAATTGATAATTGATGAAAGGTTTATCGTTTATGGGAAGCAGAGATTTTGGTATTTCTTTTGTTAAATCTCCTAACCTAGTTGCTAAACCTCCAGCAAGGATAATTACAGGAAACATCAATAAACTAAGAGGAAGTTAAAACCTTAGTTCCCTCAAAATCGAAACTAAATCTTACCTCTTCAAGCCCCTCTGATTTCATTGTTGATCTAAGCTTCTCTCTATCTTTAGCCATGAACATTAAAAACCCTCCTCCTCCAGCTCCAACTAATTTCCCTCCAATAGCTCCATTTTGCATTGCTAAGTTATACCAACTATCAATTCTATTATTGGACATGCCTCCTGATCTTTCTTTCTTATGTTCCCAGTGTTCATGCATTATTTGACCAAATAGATTTGTATCTCCTGATACCAGTGCCTCCTTACTTCTGTAGCCAAGCTCTTTTACATAGTGAAGATTATCTAACATTTCTTGATCATTATTTACTGATCTATCCTTTTGATCTTTTAGAATACTTCCTGCACTTCTAGAAAAACCAGTAAAGAAAAGCAAAAGATTATCCTCTAATTCAAAAATAGTTTCAGGGTCTAGGCTCAATGGAGTTATGGAAACTGTATCGTCTTTATTAAAGTCGAATGCTGTAATACCTCCCATACTAGCTATATATTGATCTTGTTTTCCTATAGGTTCTTTAAGTAAATCTATTTCTATATGACAAGCGAGCTTGGCAAGAGCTTCTCCACTCAAATTTAATTTCCTGTGTGAATAAAGTGCTTTTAACAAAGCGGTTGTAAAACTGCCTGAGGAACCCAGTCCTGTTCCCGATGGTATATCAGCAAGAGTAGTTATTTCAATTTGCGGTGTTTTCAAATTTAGTAATTTTAGCGCTTCTTTAATTATTGGATGAGCTACCTCGTCTTCCTTAGCAACCTTTTCTAATTCAGAATATTTTAGATATATGCCCTCAGTAAAGGGTCTCAATACGTTGACATAAACATATTTATTAATTGCTGCTGCAATTAAAAACCCGCCGTGATCTAGGTAATAAGAAGAAAGGTCGGTTCCTCCTCCTCCTAAACTTATTCTAAGAGGACTTCTTGTTAAAATCATAACCTGACTCCTTATAAATAGTTTCAATCACCTGAAGAGCTTCATGAGCTTCCTTTATTCCAGGTTCAGGGCTTCTATTAGTTTCAATATCTTTATAAAATTCTTTCATCTCCATTTCCCAAGATATGTCATTGTCTTGAAAACTCCAACTTTTAATTTCTGGTACTCCCATTTCAGGTAACATTTTATAATGTATCAACTTTTCTTTTCCGTAACTACCACCCAAGCCTGTAATTTCTAGCTTTCCTTTTCTTCCGTAAATTTCTAGAGAAAAAATATTTTTCCATTCAGTACAAGAAACATGCAAGAAAGCTATTTTCTCTTCCTTGGTTTGTAAGGTCATAAAACAATTATCATCAACTTCCATGTCCCAGTAGAATCTTCTTGCATTACCAGAAATACTAGAAAAACTACCCAAAAACCATCTAGATAAGTCTATCAAATGAGGTCCTTGGTCAATAAGTTCCCCTCCTCCTGAAATCTCTGGGTTAGCCCTCCATTCTTTTTCATATCCTAATCTGCCTCCATGCCCATACCTACCACGGATATACATTAACTCACCTAAAATCCCTTGATCTACCATGCCTTTAGCTTTAGCTATAGCAGGGTGAAACCTATGATTAAATCCGACCCTAACTTTTATATCACTATTTCTTATCATTTCAACCAAAGGACTTAACTCCTTTACATTTCTTGATACTGGTTTTTCAACTAATACATGTTTTCCCTCTTTGATTGCTTCACAAGTGATAGGAGTAAGAGAGTCGTGTAATGTTGAAACAATAACGATCTCAATATCTTTATCTTTTACCAAACCTGTCCAGTCAGAATAAGCTTTTGCATTCGATAGATTTGCTAGTTTTTTAGCTTTAGATAAGTCTATATCAGCACATGCAATCAATTTCCCTTGATCACCTAAGCTTTCAGATCTTTTTTTTCCAATAAGGCCACATCCAATTATCCCTACGTTAAAGATTTTTTTGTTCGAGGTCATTTATTCCTTATTAAGTTTTATCTGTTGTAGTTACTCTTCTTAAAGTATAGAGATCAGAGTCCATGATTCTTTTAAAATTAAGTGTCCATTCTGACCAATTATCCCATATAGAACTTATGAATTTACCTGATATTACTCTTCCCTCTCCTGAAATTAAAAATAGAATCAGATCTATAGTCTGCTCTAAATTTTCATTTGAAGGGTTTTCTACAACATCCTTTGCTTTAGAAAATTCCTCTTCTCCTGTTATTTTTGGATCTAACGCAATCAATTCTTTAAGAAGAGAGGAATTCATCATCCCTGGGGCAATTGAATTAACTGTTATGCCAGTTCCTTCAGTTTCTTTTGCTAAAGTCTCGGTAAGGCGCACTAGACTAGTTTTTGAACAGGCATAAGAGCTAAAATTTGCTCTTGAAGCAGATGCTCCTCCGCCTGAAATATTTATAATTGTTCCAGATTCTCTTTTAATCATCATTGGGATAATTGTTCTGCAAAGTTCTAATGGGGCTAATAAATTTACTTCTAAAGATTGCCTCCACTCTTTTAAATCAATTTCCCAAGTTTTTCCTATAGGTCCATGAGTTGCAGCATTATTAATGAGGACACTATAATTTAATTCAGAGCCTTTTATCTTATTGGTTAAAGCTGAAAGACTATTCTCACAAGATAAATCAGCAGCAAAAAGCTCACAAGTTTGATCTTTTTTTGGAAGATTCTTCTTAATTAGCTCTAATTTCTTCTTATTCTTTGAAGTGATTAATAAATCAAACCCTTTATCCCAAAACTTAAGTGCTAAAGAGCTTCCAAGTAATCCTGTAGCTCCTGTAATTATTACTGCTTCTTTCATTAAGTTTCCTCCTCAAAAACCCATTCATTCTTTTCTAGAAAATCTAAAGTCTTCTCTACTCCTTGTCTTATTGATACTTTAGGTGTCCAGCCTAACGAGTTTATCTCTTTGGTGTCTAAAAAAATAAATGGATTATCTCCAATCCAGCCTCTCTTACCACCCTCATATTCTAATTTAGGATTTAGATTTAACTTTTGGCATATCCAAGAGATAGAATCATTTACTTCACAATAATTATCTACGCCTAAATTGAATAAATTAACTTTATGATTAGTCTTTTTGGTTGCAACTAAGATCGCATCAATACAATCCTGAACATATAGGTAGGATTTCCTTTGTTTCCCATCTCCTAGGACGTGCAATCTAGATGGGTCTTCTTTTAATTTCCTATAAAAATCATAAACATGTCCATGTGTATATCTCTCTCCAAGAATTGAAACAAACCTAAATATCCAAGACTTAAAGTTATAACCTTCGCAATAAGCTGAAATTAGACCCTCGCAAGCTACCTTTGATGCAGCATATAAAGAGGTTTGAACTGGAAAAGGTCCATTTTCTGGAGTTGGAAAAATATTTGATTCGCCATAAACAGATCCAGTTGAAGAAAAAACAATTTCACTTACAGAATTTTTCCGCATCGCCTCTAAAACATTGAAAGTAACTATGGTATTCTGCTCCAAATCCTTTCTGGGGTTCTCGGTGCCGTGCCTCACGTCTGCATTTGCTGCTAAGTGAAAAACTCTATCTATGCCATCAAAAGCTTCCACATTTTTTGGTAAATCTAGAAGATCCATCTCTAATAGAGTAAATCTATTGTTACCTAAAGAATTTTCTAAAAACTGCCGTCTGCCTGTAGAGAAATTATCTATCCCAATTACTTCATGGCCTAAAATTAATAACCTATCTACTAGGTTAGAGCCTATAAATCCTGCGCATCCTGTTACCAAATACTTCACTACATCCCCTTATAAATTTTATTTCTGATTTTCCCTCTTAATTGGCTTCTGATTAAATAAAAAGAAGAACAAATTAACATTAAAAAGATCAATATTTCTTTTGAAAGATTGACTAAATATAACCCTGAAAAGGCAATAAGGAAAAAATAAAACAAATTTAAAAACAAATATTTCTTTGAGCTAACAAACTTAATTGAAGCCAACACAATACAAAAGAAAAAGTTAATCTGAATAACCCAATCTACCAAAATTAAATCCTTTAGCTCCTTAATATCGTAGATAACGCAGATAAGGATATTCACTAAGAGTGCAATTGCTAGAGATTTATAATATATACCTCTATTCATTTGCTGAAAATGAGAGAATATAAAACTATTAGAAATTATAGTTAATGAATTAAATACAACAAATAAAAGAAAATAATCAACAATAGCTACTTCATACTTGGGATATAAGAATACAAGAACATTAGTGAATAAAAGAACAATGGATGCAATTACTATGTATATATGAGCCATAAGAAAATAATCAACTTCCTCTCTGTCTTTGTCTTGAGATTGATTTACTAAAAATACAGCTAAAGAAAGAGGAACCATTGCTAAGATTGCCTGTATTGACTGTAAAACCCTGTATTCAGCAATCATTTGAAAGCTACTGTAAGAAACTATTCCTATTAGTAGAATTTGAATAAGTATAATTGAAGTATTGTTTGCATAGATAGGTAATGTTCTCTCGATGGCACTTTTAGCCATATCTTGGAAAGAAGAAAGTTTCTTTAAAGAGAAAGAGAAAGGACAATAAAAAACTATAGTTATTGATACACTAATTAACATTAATGCAGCATAGAAAAGAACTAAATTTTCTAGATATCCAAAAATAATGCTTAATGCAACTATAGTATAAGAAATAAAATTAAGACCTATAAATAGCGTCATAGCCTTCATATTAAAGGCTCCATACATGTTAGATATGAAGTATCCAAATAAAAATAAATAAACTACAAATAGTAGAAAAGATAAATAGGGTATATAAAAAACATCTTCGGCTTCAGCAAAGCCAAACTTAATAACAAGAAATGCAATAATAGAAGATAGAATTGCAAGTGAAAAACTGACAGCAAAAAATATGGTATTTATGTCTTTCTTTCTAAGGCCATTATTCTGCTGATCTGAATCAAAAATTAATTTCTGGAATTCATATTCATAACCTAGCTTTCCCAATTGATATGAAAAATTACTTACAGAGATGAAATTAGAATAAATTGCAAATTCAGTTATACCTAGCACTCTTATCAGTAAATAATTGAAGAGAACTGAGAGAGCTCTTATTAAAGCTATACATAGAGTCATTAAGAATTTTTTCATGAAATTTAAGTTCTTCAAGTAATTCCTAATCTACACCTTAAATGCAAATATCTAATCTGGTTTTCTTAAAATTGCAGTTAAGCAAATGGATGATAAATCTTTTCTTCTTCCGGGATAATAAACTGAGCTAAGTAAGAGATTTATAAATATCTTTATTGGTTTAGATAATAATCTATGAAAAAAGTGGACAAAAGACCCTGCAATAATTGGCTCAGCAGAACCTCGTAATTCTTCAATTAGATAATTATTCTCTATTGCTAAATACCTCAGCGACTCACTTCCAATAAATGTTTTATGGGTTAAATCTCCATTCTGTACTAATAATGAAAATGGTGAATCGCCATTTGGAAATCTTGAAATGAAATAGCCTCCAGGTCTTAGTAATTCATGAGTTTCTCTAAAAAAATCAGATAATTCTTCTCTATCCTGGTGTTCGATTACGTCAAATGCAACAACTATGTCAAAAGATGAACTAGGCAGGTCTCCTAAATTAGTAGATATTTTGCTTTGATAACCTAACTCTAATGCTATTTTGTGAAGTTCTTCGTTTAGCTCAAGACCACAAATATCCCAATCTTTATTTTTACAATAAGTTAGAAAACTACCATTACCATAACCTATTTCTAGAACATTGAGCTTTTTACCTTCAAAGTTACTTCTAATTCCCTTTAATTCAGCATCATAATAGGTCTTATCTTGGCGGCTTAGGTTGCCAAAGCTTTTATCTTCCCAATCCTTCCAATTCTTATAAGATTCGCCATAAGACATTTTGTATACCTCTTATTTTAAATGTACAAATTACCTTAATATAAATTGAAAGGGAAGGAACTAAAGATATTAATTATCTAATCAGTATTTTTAGAAGACTTTTCTTTGGTAACAGCAAGAAAATTTGTGGGGAAATACGAGTAAAAAACCTCTTCGTTTTTATCTATTTTAATTAGATTTCCATTTGGTTTTATTAGATAAACATAGTAATTCAGGTCAGTAAAGTAATCAAAGAAATCCCAAAATGATTCTCTTCTATCTTGTGTCTTTGGTGTAACTTCGAATTGAATAAAGTCGATTAATTTATTCTTTAGATGGTCTTGGAAGCCAAGTATCACCGGCATCTCCCAACCCTCTACATCTATTTTCATATAATCAATATGATTAATCCCATTTTCTAATAAATACTCGCTGCCTTTCTTTAGAATTACTTTTTCTTTTATGTCGAAATTCTTAAGCCGTTTATCTGAAGTCAGAGTAGCAGAACCAGTTACATTGAAATCTTTACTGAGCACCGCTTCAGTACTCTCATTAGACAATCCTATATTATTGAAAAAAATCCTTTCCTTATATTCACCTAATCTTTCTTCTAGAATCTTAAAATGACTTAGAGATGGTTCAAATATATGAATTTGTGACTGATCAAAATTATTAATAACTAGTTCAGAAAAATTTCCTATATTTCCTCCTATATCGAAAACTATTGGATTATTTTTCTTTACAACTTTTTTTAAAGCCTTTAATTCACCAGAATCTTTAACATCTATTGCATAACCTATCCCTTGACTTGCTAAAAAAAACCTAGCGAACAAAATGGCTAGATCAAATTTTAATAATGAGGAAGCCAATGTTATTAATTTTCTCTTCATAAAATTTATATATTAAACTATTTAGTAAAACTATTTGTAAAATATAAATTTTTCATAACTATTCACTCCTTATAGCTTTTATTGTCTCATCTGTCCTATCCTCCCAGCTCGATTTCGAAGCCAAAAGATTCTTATATGCCTCAACTCTCAGTTCTTCTAGAAGATTCTTATCTTTAAGTGTCTCGATTATTAATTTAGGATCTTCTAATAAGTCATTGCTTAAATAATTTTTTCCTAATATTTTGTCTATTATGGGATTTCCTTCAGTAAGAAGAGGGACTCCTAGAGCACTTAATTCAAAGATCCTTCCGCTTGTTTTATTCCTATTAACTTTTGAATATAAACCAAAAGCTATAATGCTTTCATTATAGATATCCTTTAAAGACTCTAGAGGTATCCATCCTCTTTTAATAACTTTTATGTTCTTAGTTTTTAGAATATTAGTTGACTTCCACCAACCTGATCCAGCAACTTGAATTTCAAAATGTGTTTTTCTTAATACTTTTGAAGCTTTGAGAAGTATATCTTCATAAGCAGGTTCATAATGTCCTACAAATGATAATCTATCAGGCCTATCGACAATAGGTCTATTTGAGTAAGTATAAAGTTTATGGTCGTAGCCTAGTTCCTGATAGATGAAATTTATTTCTGGGAACTCTGCTATATTGAACTTATTTGGTGTAAATACGTAATCAAATATACTTAAAACTTTATCTATCTCGTTAATCATTGTTTTAACTTGAAGTACGTCATCTGTAATGTGAGCTACAAAAGTTGTTTGAGGAAAATTTTCTTTAATCTTTAAGAGTCTTTCAGGGCTAAGATAGGTTGGCTTATCTGACCATACAAGCGAATACTTATTGCTTTCCATAAGCTCCTCAAAGTAAGAATCAAGTTTATTTGTCTTACCTCTGAATAACTTAAATTTAATTCTTCCTAAAAATGTGTGGTTTGGCTTTACATCTAAAACATCTACTCTTTTGGAGTATTTATGAAGACCTTGGTATCTTGAACGAGATGTATGCTCTGAATCGATTGTTCCGATGTAAAGTATATTTCTAAAATTGCTAGTCACAATAGCGTTATCTTAAAAATTATTAAAGCCTACCGTCGGTCTTGCCCTTAGGAAACATACTTTTTATATCATATATTACAGATATCTTTTTCCCATATGACCTTATAGCATCAAATCCTAAGTCAAGAAAAATATCATGGGCCACCGCTATAACAATAAAATCATATTTATTTTTTAAAGGTTCATGATTCAGAAGTTTTATATCTAAATCTTTATCTTTATTCTTTGATTCTTGATTAATCCAAGGATCATAAACATCTACTTCAACATTCTTCTGTTTTAAACCATGCACTAATTCAATTACTCTTGAGTCTCTTGTATCAGGGCAATTTTCTTTGAAAGTTATGCCCATAACTAAACCTTTAGTTGAGTTTATTTTAACTTTCTTCTTTTTTAATAATATTTCTATCTCATTAATTATATGATTGACCATATTGCTATTAACTCTTCTCCCAGAGAGGATGACTTCAGGGTTATAGCCTTCTAATTTAGATTTATAACTCAAATAATAGGGGTCAACACTTATACAATGACCTCCAACAATTCCTGGTTTAAATGGAATAAAGTTCCATTTTGTTTCTGCTGCTTTTAGAACACTTGAAGTGTCCAAATCTAATTTACTAAATATAATTGCCAGCTCATTAATTAAAGCTATGTTTGTATCTCTCTGCGTATTCTCTATTACCTTCGCAGCTTCGGCTACTTTTATACTCTCAGCTTTATATGTCCCTGCTCTGATAATTGAAGAATAGAGCGAGTCTATTAAATCTGAAACTTCTTCCGTTGAGCCAGAAGTTACCTTAATTATATCAGGCAGTTTCCTTAATTTATCTCCAGGATTTATCCTTTCAGGACTATAACCACAGAAAAAGTCTTTGTTATATTTCAAACCAGAGTTTTCTAGAATAGGAACACAGTCTTCTTCAGTACAACCTGGATAAACTGTGGATTCATAGATAACAATATCTCCTTTCTTTAAAAAGGATGAAATAAGCTTTGTAGCCTCTTTTAGGAAACTTAGATCTGGTTCTTTATTTTCTCTAATAGGGGTTGGAACTGTTACTATATAGCAATTAGCCTTACTTAAATCAGATATTGAATTAGTTATTTTAAGATTATTAGCTGTGAGCATCTCATTAGAAGAAAATGATGCCGTTTTGTCCTTCCCCTCTTTTAGATCTTTTACTCTATTCTTATCAATGTCATATCCAATAACTTCCCTATATTTAGAGAATTCAAATGCTAAAGGCAAGCCTACATATCCTAAACCAACAACAGCTAGTTTTAGCTGTTCATGAGATATTGGCAAGATTTTAGTTTTATTCACTTTTGATAAAGGACAGGCCAAGATCGTTAATTTTTTAACTAGCTCTCCTGAAAGATATATTTCCTTAAAATAACATAGCTTGTTGCAATAATGGTTCCAAAAAACAACCAAAATAAAACAATGAGAGTTCTTTGTGGACTTGATTTTTTTTCTGGTATAAAAGGTGGTTCTATCTCAATAAGCATATATGCTTCATTGACTTTAGCCATCATTCGTTTTTCCATTTGAATTTCCATCAATTTTGAAATTGATTCTTTTATTTCAAGCTTATTGGTTTTTACCAACTCCGATTCTAGATAGCTTATTGCTTTACTAGCCTCTTCAAGATCTCTTTCTCTTAGTATATTGTTTGTTTCAAGGATTATTAATTCCAGCAGCTCTTTAGCAAAAATAGGAGAAATATGTTCTACCTTTATAGAAATAAAATCAGTAACCTGGTCTTGACTAACACTAACCAAACCTCCTTTTAGATAAACCTCATAGGCCTCTAGATAAGTAGGTTTTTTTGGTAGATTACCTATCTCTCTAACCCATTTTTTATTTTTAGAATCATATAATTCATCATTAAGGATTATTTCCTTAGAACTACTGTCATATCTTTCAGAAGCCATGATATTTTGCAAAACTCCTTCATGTTTTAATAACTCCTTTAATAAAGCTCTAGATTTTATTATCTCAACTGCCTCTTTAGATTTTCTATAGTCTCCGGAGGGAGGAAGGTTTATACCCATATTAGATAAGCCTGGTATCTGAGATATTTGGCTACTAGCAGTTGATTGAGATCGAATTTGTAATAATGATTCAGATTGATAGTAATTTGTTAAAAATAAAGAATAGAGAATAGAAAAAAGGAAAAATCCTAAAATAATATAACTAATTCTCTTTTTTTCGTCCCATAATGTTTGAAACATTTCCTTTAGGTTGATCTCAAATTCAACTCTTTCATTTTCTGACTGATTCATTTTTCTATTATCTCATCAAATCTTTTTGCCTTATATTTTTTCTAAATAAGTGGTGCCCAGGGCCGGACTTGAACCGGCACGAAGTTGCCTTCGAGGGATTTTAAGTCCCTTGTGTCTACCAATTCCACCACCTGGGCTGTTATCTCCTAATATACTTATTTGAGGCTGAAGCCGGAATCGAACCGGCGTACAAGGCTTTGCAGGCCTCTGCATAACCACTCTGCCATCCAGCCTTGATGTGTAGTTTAAATTAAACATGCCTCTGTACAAGAATATTATTTAAGTTTTCCTTTTTCTCTTAATCTCTTTCTTATTTGCGTAGCACTAATCGAAGTAATTTCTTCTTCAAACTTTTCTTCTTCGAATACATATCCAACGCCTCTCCCAAAACTGATATTCACTATATTTGGCACTAACATTATTTCATACTGGTGGCCTCTTCTAATGCCTTCCTCATTTAAGGATTTCTCTATTTCAAGGCATATTTGTTGATAATCAAAGGGATTGTCGTCTTGATCTTTGCCTCCAGAAGCTCCTTCGACATCCCTTACTTGTATGATGACTTGCCCTGTCTTAGTGAGACATCTTTTAAATAACTCTAGATGGCCTTTATGCCAAGGTTGCCAACGACCTAGCATCTGAACTGTAGGTTTTTTCCAATCAAACATTTTTTAGAATATCCTCGGCTATATTGTTATGATTCTCATCATTCCATTCAGTTACGCGCCAGTTTACTTTTACTGGTTCTTCAAAAAGATTATTTGTATCTTCATATCTACCTTCACTAATTGTATCCATCCAAATCACGTAATCTGCATTAAATTCTTTTCGTGTTATTTTGGTGGGACATACAAAATCACAAACAACAAATCTATGATTATCTTTCTCAAAATCAGCGAATGCCTTCATTCTTTTCGCCTGTCTAATTCTCCCTTCTTCTGAAAAATCCCAATCATTAGCCATACTTCTTACTCTGTCTGCGTTATACCATGCAGCATCTAAAAGAGAATGTAATTTCTGACTTAAATGAGTTTTTCCACTTCCTGGTAAGCCCATAACTAAAACTTTCATAATATGTAGATAGCTATTTCTTGGGTGTATTCTATACTAAGAAGAGACTTTTGATTTAATTATAAAATTAAGATTATGGATATAAAAAGATTCAATAAGGATTCATCTCCTGATGAGTTGCTTCTCTCTTTAAATCAAGAGGCAGTAGTTATTATAGAGGATTTAGTTTCTGTTAATAAAGTTCAAGCCATAAATAATGAACTAAAGCCATACTTAGAATATTGTAATTCTGGAAAAAGTGAATTCTCTGGTTTAAGTACAAAAAGAATAGGTGCCCTAATTGCAAGATCACCTTCTTGTAGAGAGCTGGCAACAAATCCCTTAATCAAAATTATTTTAGATGGATTTCTTGGACCCTTTTGTGATGACTACCAAATCAACTTAACACAAGCAGTGAGTATTGGTCCAAAAGAGAAACCCCAAATATTACATAGAGATAGGGGAATGTATGGAGGATTCATTCCTAGAAAAATAGAACCTTTGTTGGGCTCTGTATGGGCAATAACAGAATTTACAAAAGAAAATGGCGCTACTCAAGTAGTTCCAGGATCCCATACTTGGGATAAAAATAAAGAACCTTTACCAGAGGAAATTGCTTATGCAGAAATGAAGCCAGGATCAGTCCTCTTATATACTGGTACTGTATTGCATGGAGGAGGAGAAAATCTAACAAATTCTTCGAGGTTGGGTACCTTTATCCATTACTCTCTTAGCTGGTTGAGACAACAAGAAAATCAATATTTATCTTGTCCAATAGAAATTGCCAAAACTTTAGATCCTGAGCTTAGATCTTTGATGGGTTACTCAAGAGCAGGATATGTCTTAGGTTATTTTAGCTCTCCCAATGATGAAGATAACCTAGAATTAGTTTCACCAGAAGAGTTGTTTGGTCAGAAATCTAAATACGATGATTTTGTCAGTCCCAAAGAGCTTGTAGAAAAGTCTAGTTGATGCCTAAAGAATTTGATGTAGCAATTTGTGGTGCAGGACCGGCTGGGGCAGCTCTAGCAAATATATTTGCATCTAGGGGAATTGAAACTGCACTTATAGAAAGACAATCTGATTTTTCCAAAGAATTTAGAGGTGAAGGAATCATGCCAACTGGCTATCAAGCACTAAAGGATATTGGTTTTGATCTAAGAAAGATTGAAATACCTATGGAAATAAATAATAGAATTACTGTATTTTACAGAGGAATTCATCTTATAGATCCAACTCCGTCTGGATTTGAAGATGGATTGATATGGGTGTCGCAACCAGCTCTTTTAGAGCACATGATTCAAGAAAGTAAAAGAAATAGAAATTTTACATTCTATAGAGGACACAGAGTTAAAGATGTTATGTACCAAGAAGAAAGAGTCAATGGACTTTGCCTAGTAAATAAAAATAAAGAATTCAATATAAAAGCTAAAGTCATAATTGGGTGCGATGGAAGATCCTCCACTTTAAGAAGAAAGCTAAATTTTGAAGTAAAAGACTATAAACAGATAATTGATATCATTTGGTTTAAAATCCCCTACCCTCATGATTTCTTAAAAAGAGGTACTGCATTTGCAAATATTGTTCCTAATGGATTGATGATTTGCCCTGCCTGTTATGATGATAAATTACAAATTGGTTGGATTATTGCCAAGGGCTCTTATAAGGAATTGAAGAAACAAGGAGAGGAGGCTTGGATTTCTGAAATTCAAAAGACTTGCCCTCCAGAATTATTTGATCATTTGGAGAGAAGTAAGGGAAATATTTCTAATAAGTTTGTTTTAGATGTGGGATTGGATAGATGCAAATCTTGGAATAAAAATGGTGTGTTACTCTTGGGTGATGCTGCCCATATGATGAACCCAGTGGGAGGACAAGGTATAAACATTGCTTTAAGGGATTCTATAGTAGCAGCAAATCATTTAGTCCCTTTATTGAAAAAAGATCCTAGTAATGAAACTATAGATAAAGCTTTTCTTGAGATAGAAAAAGAAAGACTTCCTGAAGTCAGAGCAGTGCAAAATTTTCAAAAAAGACCAACGGCTATAGTTAGAAAACAATCTCCCATTAATACTTATCTGATTAAAAATATTAAAACTATTAGTAAACCAAGATTAGTTAGAAAAATACTTTCGAAGATTGCAAACTTGATATTTTATGGAAAAACAGAAGTAGAAATTAAAGTTTAGTAATTATGTTAGTTAAAAAGGCTGATAACTATCAAAGTTGGTATATAGAGGAAGATGGGTTTGGAATCCTTGTAGATCCATGGCTCGATATGAAATTGAACTCAAAAACTTCTATTTTGTTACAAAGAACAAGAGCTTATGAACATAACTTAGAAAAGAATGAGATAGAAAAAGTGAAAGCTATAATTATCACTGCTCCTTTTATAGATCATCTCCACTTACCAACACTCAAGAATCTTGGTTTAGAAAGAACTATATACTCATCTAATTTAATCAAAAGAATTTTAAAAAAAGAGAAAATAAGAAACAAATTTGAAAATATTAAAAAAGTATCAAAAATAGGTCCCTTCTTTATTTCTACTTATCCTTCTGGTTTTCCTTATAGCGGGACATCTTTTTCATTCTTAATAAGTAATAAGAATAGAAAATCAATCTATCATGAAGGCCATATTCTTAATAAGAAAGTTATATCTAGTAATAATATAAAACCTGATGTAGCTATCTTAACAGCTGAATCAGTTAAACTCTTAGGTTTAATACCTTTGTCTATGGAAGAAAAAAAGACGCTAGAATCTTTAACTTTACTAAATGCAAAAAAAATGATGGTCACAGGTACTTGCCCGAAAGATTTAAAGGGCTTAATAAGTAAATTTCTACTAACGAGGGAACTAAATCTTGAAATATTAAATAAATCAAAAATTGAGTATTATTATAGACCTGGAGATAAATTAATTCTGTGAAATTTTCTTAAACTACCTAAATATAAATGGGAGGAAAACTTGCTTGTTCTTAATAAAATTAATAAGAGTTATTCTGAAAATAATGTAATAGAAGATTTTTGCTTTAACTTTAAACTTAATCAAATTTATAAGCTAAGCGGGCCAAATGGTATAGGAAAGACTAGCTTACTAAAAATAATAAAGGGCATCTTGATAGAAGATTCTGGAACGATAAAATTCAATGACAAACAAGAATATAAAGACAAAGTTAGCTTTGTAGATTCAAACAATAGATCGTTCTTCCATCGATTGACTGTAAAACAAAATCTATCCTATTTTATAGCTTTAAATAAATTACGGTATGAAGATGAAGAAATTAAAGTTCTTGCCAAGGAATTGAAAATAGAAAATTTATTGGATAAGAGCTTCTCACTGCTTTCCATGGGGCAAATGCAAATGATATCTCTAATGAGAGGCATTCTAGAAAAGCCAAAAATACTCCTCTTAGATGAAATATTTTCTAACCTAGACGGAAAAAATATAGAAATTATATGTAAATTCCTTAATGATTTTATTGCCAAGAAAGATTCCTTAATTATTTTTTCAAGCCATGCTGAAGACCTTCCTTTCCCTATATCTGAAGAGATTAAGTTGGAAAGATAATGTTCTTTGTAGCACAAATAAAAAAAGATTTTCTTTGGGACTTTAGCTATAAAATTTCCTTTTTTGGTCAATTTTTCGGCATTATTCTTACAGTATTTACCTTTTTCTTTATTTCTAGAACTTTTGAAGACTCAACAAGTACATTTTTGCAAGAGTATGGGAACAATTACTTCTTATTTGCAATCATAGGAATAAGCTTAGCTGACCTAATAACACTCAGTTTGAGAAGTGCTACTAAATCTATTAGAGAAGCTCAAGCCTTTGGCTATATAGATAGTTTAATAAATTCTAAAATTAATCCAGCACACCTAGTTTTATGCAGTATGTTATATCCTTGCATTATAGGAATAATTAAGATTTTCCTCTATTTCTTAACTGCTAAGTTATTTTATGACTTCCAATTATCTGCATTTAGTTCTCTTATAGTAATAATCTTAAGTATATTTACCTTATTTAGTTTTTTGGGTTTAGGATTTATCGCTGCTTCTTTTGTCTTATACTTCAAGCAAGGTGATCCTATTAACTTCCTGATTAGCCTCGTGGCCTCAGCACTTTCTGGTGTTCTCTTCCCTGTAAGTGTATTACCTGAGTATCTTAGAAACATATCAGAATTAATTCCCCTTACCTATGGACTAGACATGATAAGGAAAGTAGTAATCTATAATTCTTTTGAAAATATTGATCTACAAGACTTAACCTTTATGGGCGTTTTTTCTTTAATATTCCTCATTGGAGGAATATTAATCATTAAAAGGACTATTTATGCTATAAAATTAAAAGGCATCAGTGGGAGTTACTAGTGGTAGAGAAGAAAATATTTTTATCTAAAGACTGCATATTAGAAACTTTAGATGAGGAAATAATTGCCCTAAACCTTAATTCAGGAGAATATTTTGAGTTAAATAAGATGGGTAAAGAAATTATTCTTATAATTAAAACTTCAAGTTTTTCTGCTATGGAGCTCATACATCATCTAAAAGAAAGATTTAATAAAGATATCGAACAGGAGGTACTAAATTTTCTAGAGAAGTTAGAAAAAAGAGGAATAATTGAAATAAAATAGAGAAATTATGACTAAATATATTTTAGCCACTCAAGTTTTCTTTCTTTTTTTCTACCTAAGAATTTCTATTAATTTTAGAAGCTTTAAAAAGATCATTCTACTGATAGAAAAAACTAATCTTAGTTTCTTTTTCAATAAGGACATTAAAAGAAACATTAAAGTCATTAATAAAATATCTACTTTTCTTCCTGGCTATACATGTCTACTGGGCTCTTCTATTTTAAAGATGATTAGCAACGATTTGGATAATCTAAAACTAGTGATAGGCATTTCAAATGATGAAAAGTTCGAATCACATGCATGGGTAGAAAAAGAAAGAGAAATTATTTTTGGTAAAACAAAAGATATTGATAAATTTAAACCCATTCTCTACATAAATTGATGAGAGGTTTCACAGGGAGATTGAAAAAAAAAGAGGATAAGTTCCCTCCGGAGTCTATACTCCTTCCTTCAGAAGATGTTTCCATCAAGGAATACAAGCACTTTTCAATAAAGTATAGCAACCTATCTAGTACTTCTTTCCTCGAGACACAAGATTTGATAATAGTATTGGAAGGTTTTATCTCTAATTTTGAATCACTTAAAAAATTCTTTTCTTTGAAATCATCTAGAGATGTAGAACTTATTTCTGATTTATTCCACTTAGATCACTTCAATTTTCAAAATTCCCTTCTAGGTAATTTTTCGATTTCAATTTTTAACAAAACAAATCAAGAATTAATGCTAATCAGAGATCATTTTGGATCTATACCTATCTTTTATATGGATGACAGCAATTCTTTGGTTTTCTCTACAGAAATTTCTTCTCTCCTTGCTATAGATGAGATTAAATTTAATGTAGATAAATATAATTTAATAGATTTCTTGAGCCTAAGGGAGATGGATCTAGAAAGAACTTTTTTTAAAGAAGTAAAAAAGATCAGACCTTCGCACACTCTTAAGATGCTAAAATCAAAAAAGAGTATAGATTTATATAATTATAAGGGAGATTCAAAAAAAATAAGAACAAATGATGAGAATCTAGTTCTTGAATTTACAGAGCTCCTAGAAAATTCAATAAAAAGTTCATCCGATAATAAGACAAGAGTTGGCGTTATGTTGAGTGGCGGACTTGATTCGAGTGCTATAACTTTAGGTATTAAAAATTCAGGATTTGCTGATGTTCATACTTTCTCTGGGAATTTCACTCACCTAGATTCAGCAGAAAAAGAATTAGCTGATGAAACAAATTTTCAACAAATAGTTGCAAATAAAACTGGGTTTAAACATAACCATATATCCTTGAATGGAGTTTCTCCATTGAAAGCTATCAAAGAATTTATTCCTGTTTTCTGTGAGCCATTTCATATGCCAAACCTATATTTATTCAAGGAAATTGCAGAAAAGGCTAGCATGGAAAAAATAAAGGTTATGTATGATGGCCAGGATGGTGATAACGTTATTTCACATGGATTTGAAAGATTTTTTGAATTGCTTTGCCAGTTAAAATTATTAACTTTAATTAGAGAAGTTCTTTTATACGCTAAATTTAATCAAATAAAATTAAAGAATTTAATTAAGTTTTTGTTTTCACATCTTCTTTTAAAAACAAGAATTAATCTAAGAAAAAGAGTTAATAATACTCTTCTGAAGGACGAGATTTTTTTTGATAAAGAATTTTATAAACATGCCAATAATTCTATATTTGATTCACATAAGTCTAAATTAGAAAATTCTATGCATGTAACAGCGTTTGAACAAAGAAGATTAGTCTTTGGCAATTACGGCATAGAGAATAGAAGCCCCTTCTACTCTAAAGAATTAATTAATTTTTGTATTTCTTTGCCATCTAGCTGGAAACTCAGAAAAGGAAAAGGCAGGTATATATTGAGAGAATACCTTAGATCAGGTTTTTCTAAGGAAATTTATCTTAGAAATAAAAAGGCTAATTTAAGCTATGGGCTATTGAAAAATCTAGATAAGGAAGATCTCAAAGAGATTGAGAAAGAGGTTAAAGATATAAATCCAGTACTAATGGATTTAGTTGGACAAAAGAAACTTGAAAAGATTATCAGCAAAGATTCTCTTGATGATAGAGATTTAATGAATTTATTTAGTTTCTATATTACCAATAGATGGCTTAAATCAATGGCAGGCAAGATTCAAGATTAATGTCTCTGTCTTGCAATGAAAGGTTTTGAATTTAATCCAATTATGTTAATCTATCGGGCCGTTTGGGATTTTTTACTAAATTAGATTTTATATAAATGAAAAAAAATAGAGAAAAATGGACTAGTCCGGAAATAAGTGATTTGGGGAAAGCAAAGGATTTAGTACAAAACATAAACGTTACTGGCGGCGGGGATACGCAATTCAGCGTTCTTCTTCCTTCTTAATACTTACTTTCTACACTGCACCTACTTACTTTTCTTGTACTTTAGAGTTTACAGCAATCTAATTCTCTCTGAATTTGATTTATCGCCTTTAGGGGTTAAAGAAATAGAAGCTGATTCAAAAGGCTTAACTAACCTAAAAATAACTTCTTCAAAATCTAAGGAGATTCCAAAAGGTATTCAGATAGATAATCAAACTAGAATTGATAAGGATTATGGTTACTATTTTAAAAAAGATACTGGTCTTTTTGAATTTCTAAATGGTCAAGAAATTAGAGTAAGTTTGCACAATAATAATTTGGATGAGGACTTTCTCAGAATACTACTCAATTTCCCTTTTGCTTGTATATTTTCTCAGAAAGGATATCTTTGCCTTCATGCGTCAGCGGTTAAATATTTAAATAGAACTTTCTTATTTCCTGGTTCTAGCTTAAGTGGAAAATCTTCGATAGCTGCTCTTTTAGTGAAAAAAGGAGGTGAATTAATTACAGAGGATACCGCAATTATCAGTATTAAAGATTCTATGCCTAAAATAATGCCTTCCTATCCAATGATTAAAATTTCAGATGATATAAATAAAGAACTATCATTAAGTAAAACAACAGGGATAAAGTTCTTTAAAGAGATCAATAAAAGAAAAGGCTACTTACTATCTAACCAACAAATGATATCTAAACCAGAAAAGATAGATTATTGTATTTTTCCAGAATGGTCTGAAGGATATTCAAAATTAATTCCTATATCTAAGGGAGAAGGAATAAAGAGAATCTTTAATTCTTCTCTCTCTATTATCCCCTTTTATGATAAAGATGAAGAAAAAGAAAACTTTAAAGAAATTACATCTTTTGTAAAAGATATAGATGTACTTATATATGAAAGGAAAAAATCAATTTCCAGCCTAAAAGGTTTAACTAAATTATTAGATAAAATCTAACTTTATTATGAAAGAAGATCTTTTGAAGGCCACCTATTCCTATCTATTTAGAAATAAAACTAAATTTAGAAGCCTGAATAAAGAAGAAGAAGAAGAATTAATAAAGTTTGCAGATCAATTCTTACTATCCGGCATACTACTTAAATATAATTCATTTCATGAAGATGATAATAGTAATCTTATAAATAGACTTAAAGAAATATCTAAGATTTCTACCTTAAAGAATTTAACCGCGAAAAGAGATTTATTAAAGATCATTAGTACGCTGAATCAATCAAAAATAGATGCAGTTGTGCTAAAAGGTATGGCACTTAATCTGCACGGAATTACTGATAGTTCTATTAGGTACTCGAGAGATATAGATATTCTTGTAGAAAAGGAGCATCTGAATAATGCTTATAATGCTTTAAAAATACTTGGTTATAAATATGCTAATACCAAAACAGCTGATAAAACAGAAATTTTAATTAAACATCAACTGCCTGTAATGAATAACGAGAATGGAACCCTTGTAGAATTACACTATAGGGTCACTAATCCTGAATATTTTGAGCAATGCCCATTAGCACCTGAGATGATGAATAATAAAATGAAATCAAATCTTGATCCTGAGATTTATATTCCAAGCATACAAAGTCTCTTTTCACATTGTCTTTATCATGCTTTTAGTCACCATAAATTGGAACATGGGCCTTTGTTTTTATTTGATCTATATAAACTTTATAAATATAACAATTCCAAGTGGCCAAATATAAGAAAAGTTATGATCAATTTAGATTTAGAGGAAAAAGCATTATTAGCAGAAGAAATACTCAATTTAGCCAAGTCTAAGAAAGAATATAGTCTGTGTATGGAGAAAGTTGATTATTTAATGGATAAATTTGATTGGGAAGCGAAGTCAAATAAGCTGAGCATATTTGGATTTACAAAAAAAAGAATTACTATGGGAGAGATTATGAATAGGTGGCTCAAACTTATTAGATTTACATCATATAATTATCAAGTTAGATTGTATTCAAGAAGATTCTGGATCCTATTTCTTTTTGAATTAATACAGCGTTTAAAAAAAATAAGACCCTAATTTAATTTCGAAGTTAATTGAAGGCTATAAATTAGAAGCCAAATAGCAAGCCAGAATTTTTCTTAAACTTTATCTTAAGATAAAGTAGAGGGATAAAGCTTTGATTTAAGGAAAAAATATGTCATTAATAAATAAGGTAACTGACCTAAATGTAGATTCTAGGGTAGCAGTCTTAACGTTGAATTCGCCACCAGTAAATGCACTCTCAGCTAATGTAAGAGAAGGGCTTCAGATTGGAGTTAAAACTGCGATTGAAAATAAAAGGATTGAAGCAATTGTGATAATTTGTGAAGGAAGAACTTTTATCGCAGGAGCAGATATCTCTGAATTTGGACAAGAGCCAAAAGGTCCTTCACTTTATGAAGTACAAGACATGATTGAAAACTCTCCTAAACCTATAATTTCAGCTATACATGGTACTGCTCTAGGGGGAGGTTTAGAAGTTGCACTTACGTGTCATTACAGAATTGCTGTGCCCTCTTCAAAGTGTGGTCTGCCAGAAGTAAATTTAGGACTTTTACCAGGTGCAGGAGGTACACAAAGATTGCCTCGTATAGTTGGAGCTCAAAAGGCAATGGAAATGATGACTTCTGGAGCACATATTCCCGCAAATCAATGTCTTGAAATGGGCTTAGTTGATGAAATAGCAAATGAAGATTCTCTATTAGAAGATGCTGTTAATTTTGCTAATCAGATAATCAATGAAAAAAGACCATTAGTAAAAGTAAGAGATAACGATGAGAAAATTAACAAAGATAAGGGTAATGAAGAATTATTTTCTAATTTTAGAAAATCTATAGCCAGAAGAACCAGGGGTTTTTTAGCTCCAGAATATAATATTCAATGTGTTGAAGCGGCAGTAAATAAACCGTTTGACGAAGGAATAAAAGTAGAGAGAGAGCTTTTCACTAAATTAATGATAGGAAGTCAATCTGCAGCACAAAGGTATGCATTTTTTTCTGAGAGACAAGCTAATAAAGTTCCTGATATCTCAAAAGATGAGCCCATTAAGGAAATAAAAAAAGTTGGGGTGATTGGAGCAGGAACTATGGGCGGAGGTATATCTATGAACTTTGCAAATGTAGGAATACCAGTCACCATTATCGAGCAGAATGAAGAAAGGTTAGAAAAAGGAATCTCTGTAATGAGAAGAAACTATGAAAATACTGCTAAGAAAGGACGAATCTCAGAAAATGATGTAGAAACCAGAATGAGGTTAATAAATGGCCAAACATCCTTGGATTCGCTAAATGACTGCGATCTTATTATTGAGGCTGTTTTTGAAAATATGGATCTTAAAAAAGATATATTCAAACAGCTTGATTCAATTGCTAAAGAAGGTGCAATTTTGGCTTCAAATACTTCTGCTCTTAATGTGAATGAAATAGCCGCTGAGACTTCTAGACCAGAAGATGTAATTGGACTTCATTTCTTTAGTCCTGCCAATGTGATGAGATTGCTTGAGATAGTTAGAGGAGAAAAGACATCTAAATCAGTGGTTGCTAGTTCTTTAGCTATTGCTAAGAAAATAAATAAAATAGCTGCTGTGGTTGGTGTTTGTCCTGGGTTTGTGGGGAATAGGATCTTAGCTCAGCGACAAAGAGAAGCTAATAAACTTATTTTAGAAGGTGCTTTGCCTTGGGAAATAGACGATGCTCTATATGATTTTGGTTTTCCTATGGGGCCTTTTGCTATGTCTGATCTAGCTGGACTAGATATAGGATGGAATAAAGAAACAT